>Ga0126342_10008620_pt1 | contig 18281 bp, 19 predicted proteins | sample Cyp1metagenome_FD_92528 | JGI IMG/M metagenome (GOLD analysis project Ga0126342, IMG submission 92528) | Coral microbial communities from Lord Howe Island, Old Settlement Bay, Australia - Cyphastrea 1 metagenome | ecosystem: Host-associated > Invertebrates > Cnidaria > Coral ... | reverse complement strand
TTGCCGCTAAGTAGCCCTCTATGCAAGCCATATGTGTGCCTTTATAAGTTTGCCAAGTCACTTCTGTATCTTTGCTAACAGGCAACAACTACTTAGCAACCACGCCGGTCATCCAAGTAGATGTCACCAAGTACCACGCCTGCCACGTGAAACGAAGATGGATGTCTCCAAGTGCCACGCCTGCCACGCAAAAAGCCGCGGCGACCACTCGGGCACGTGGGAACCGAGCGCGCCACCAGAGCCAACCCAGTGCCATACGTGCCACGCCTGCCACGCAAAGTGACGATCCATGTCGCCAAGTGCCACGGCTGCGTGAGTAAGTTGTATATGTGCATGTTGTGCGTGCGTAAGTTGGAACGGTTATGAAGAAATGATGATGGAAATTAGCCTGGGTTCAAGGGACCTTCCAGCGGGTCAGGCGGTTCTTACCAACCCCTTGTCGACTGTTGTGCCATGGATGAGTATGCACCCAATTTCAATCTCCTGCAATCAGGGGACCGAGTTTGTTGTGTGGCCAACATGGTGACCTACGATCATTCGATGGGGAATCATTTGATGTCTACTGTAACTGACAGACAGCTGTTTTCTTTCAGTGGAACGATCCCTTTGGGTAAGCTCACCTACTCATTGCTCAATGTTCGGATGGCGACTCCAATGCCACGACCTGTTTTGGTGGCTGAGCCAGATAGCCACATCCTTTTCCATGATGCTTGTTCTTGGGAATCGGTGAGAGAGGCGATTGAGGTTTGCTCAGGTTTTGGTGGCTTGGGCCTGGGCTTGACTAGTGTAGGTCTTAAGCCATCGGTTTGCTGTAACTCCAATCCCTTTGATGCTGGAGGTTTACCGAGCTCAGCTGCAGATTCCAGCTGTTTGTGGTGATGTGAGCCAGGTCACCACTGTTGCAAAAATCTGGAGCCATTGCCCACGCTCCACCATCATGAGTTCCGGGATAGCCTGCCAACCTTACAGTCGCCTTGGCGATGGCCGAGGGGGCATGGACGCCAGGGCCTTGAGCTGATCAGTAAAGGATTGCGCTAATCCAGCGCAGAACCTAGGGGGATACTCTTTGTGTTTGCTAGTCCTAAAACTGCCATCTGCATTTCTGCCTATGGCTACCTCTTTGGGCCTGCAGGCTTCACGGTCAGCATGCTTGAAGAGGGAGGATCGAAACTTCGGCAAACGCAATGCAAGAAGCCCCGTAGGTTTCGGTACAGTGGCACCGAAAGGCCATTGCGGGATGATGTGCAGGTTGATCTCTGGATGCGCTCGCATGAGTTGCATCCAGGGTGAGGTCCATATAGAAGGCCGGCTTTCATCGCGAGGTGGTGCAGGATGCTCACTCACATAGAGGCCCCCCTTAACGACCTGGTAGCCCAAAAGAACCAAACCCTGCAAAAAGAAATTGGTCCCAGCATGCAGTTGTTCCACTTCTCTGCGAGATAGAGCGGGAAGTCCGAGCAGTCGCTCATAAGACCGGAGCGGTCTCGGCAGTCGCCGTGGTCCTTCATCTGCATCTGGTTCACTAAAATCTTGGAATCTGGCTTCGCTGAAGGTTTCACACGGTGTGCCAGCAAGTGTCGCTGACACCCAGCCCCTTTCGTAGCATTCCACCAGGCGCTGCCACGATGCTGCTTCAACAGCAAGATTGCCATACGTGATCGAGATGGCTGTATCCATGGAGAGGACCGTGATCTCATAGTTGCGGCCCCGTGCCCATGCATCAAGATGGCAATGTACATCGTCCCAACGTCTGCGACCAGAAAACAAATGGACAATCAGGAAGTGCTTCCTCCCCTACAAGTCCTTGTAGATCGGAAGCTTCATCTCGATAGGGAGAACAACCCACTGAACTTGCCTTAGAACATTGAGCCAATCTGCCTGCGACTCATAGGCTGAAGGAACAAGTTGTGTTGTCCGCTGTCGCTCTGCAGTGTTGGCCGTGCCGATTTTGCGTGAGCGATGTGGTAGCGGAGCGGCAGCTTCAGCGCGGTTGATGTTGTCCAATTTCTGGCGTAGAAATGCAATACGGTCAAGGCATTCTGTACGCGGGAGGACCTTGTAGAGCTCGTAAAAAGCTTCTTCAATCGCAATCTCGATATCTCCGTCAATCGCAGCAGCCAAAATGTCAGGCAAAACATGTTGGCCCCATGACAGAAAAACCAGTTCGGTCCACGGTTCGAAGCAAGCATCAAATGCGAAAAGCAGTCTCATCCACCAGTCACCAAGCTCAACAATGGGGACATCTGCACGATCGCAGCCTCGAAACTTCTCAATCCATATTTGCGTGCATGAAGTCAATCTTTGTGCAAGTTCTTGTCCAACTCGCAAGTGGTCTTCAGGCAGCACTGGAATAATGAGCTCCTCTTCAAGGGATGCAATTTCCGCCTGAACTTCTGCCCTTTGCCGATCTCTCACATTCATCAGCATTTGCTGCGGTCCAGCAGTGGGAAGCGAGTCCAATCTAATCGTGCCCTTGACTGCTTGAGAGACATGCACAGCTGTGTATTCTCCTTGAAAGCCTCGGTCAGTCAAGGTTTGAAAGCATCTGTTGACCCCTCCTTTTCGTGGGATGTATGCCAGATGCTGCTGCAGTCGTGCACTCGTCCAAAAGAAGCGCAAACAGCATGGGCACGTCGCCCCACAGGTCATAGCATGTTTCGGTGCAAAAAGTTTATGTGCTTTGACTCGATGCAAAGCCAGGCCTTGAGGCGTGTCAAATTGCCTACCACATGGGCATCGATGCACTTCTCCACGTACTGCACATCTGCCTCTCCCAAGACCGGAGTAAGTTCTGCACCAGTTTGCTTCAACACAGTAATGAAGAGTCGATGGAATTCATGTGTGTCCGTCATCATGTGCTCCTGCGCATGCGCCAGCCTCTGCGCAAAATGCGCTTCCAAGGTACAGCGGGTCGTTGCCAATAATCGATCAATTCCGTGAGATCTTGCCCAGCTGGCTGTGGAAACTGATCAGGCACAAGGCTTCCTAGCCAGGCCAGATCGGCAGCGAGGCCATGTATGTTCAAGATGAACAAGCTGCTGTAAGAATTCTGGACCATCACCAACAGCTTTTTGGCATACCTCAACCTATCCAAAGCAAGCAAATGCCGAACATCAAGGGTACCGGCAAGCTGAAAGATCCTGCCATGTGTAAGGTGAGCTTGTGGTCCGAGGTCGAAGCACCTTCTTCAGGAGGGCAACATAAACAGTGCGGAGCTGCTTCATTTGCTTGAGCGTAGGTGTCCTCCAAGTCCCCAGGCCATAGAAAAGTCTGGTTTCCACAAAAACTCGGAAGAGACGGATTCTCAGCTTGGTGGGGTAATGCCTGTTCGTCAAAATTGGACGGCCCAGCATGGCCATGGCGCTGGTGGCTTGTCCAATTCGTTGACGCAGCTCAACTTCCAGTGATTGCGAAGCTGCGTACGTGTAGCCCAGGTGTTTGTAACTATTTTTGAAGTGCAGCCAAATTGATTGCCCTGAATCAAGGCTACAGGTCATGCCCGGCCGATCTGTCAACAGATAGTCTCTCCTGAGCTGGGGTACATCTTGTTCCTGAAAACTCACAACCGCATTGGTCTTGTTGAGGTCGTAGTTGACCGTGAAACCATGCTGCGTGAATTGCTTGTCAACAAAGCTAATGACTTCTTGAATCATGGGAAGAAGGTCGGTCGCTCGGCTTGCAGCGAGTGGTGCTGCAACATCATCAGCCCAAACTACCGTGAGAGTTGGCATGGAAAGTGGAGCAAGCAGCTGCTGCAAAGTATAGCTCAGCAACCAGTCACGGACCAGGCTCATGATATGGGCCATGATCACATGGAAGACCGCGTCAGCAAGCGGGGAACCAGGTCGGGTACCCCTCCTGGTGCGAACAACTTCTTTCTGGGTGACAGTGAGCCACGTATCGGTATGCACATCACGTAGAAGGCGCAGCAGCCGTTCGTCACAGCCAAATCGCTCCAAGGTGCCAGCTAGTTGCTGACCAGCTTGCCTGGCCTCAAGTGGGTGGCCTGCACGATGAAGCGTGTTGACAATTTCGGTGAAATCTTCTTCACTTTCAACTCCAAGGACAAGTTCTCGTATCAGATGATGGAAAGCATTGGCTAAGTCCAAGTATAGGACTGCAGTGCTGTATCCTTTCTTCTCCAGGATGTGTGTCCATGTCAAAACAGAATGGAAACCAAACTGTACCATCTGATGGGGAAAGCCTCCAAGTTGCCCTTCAACTCGCTGATGATTGAGCACTTGCATAAGCTTGGCTCGCAGCTGGCCGTGAATTCTCTTGGCAACAGAGGCTAAAAGGAGAATGCCTCTGTAGTTGGCAGCTTGTCCTAAATCTCCTTTCTTGGGGATAAGGGTCATAATGCCGCCCTTAAATTGAAGAGGCTCCACACACCACAAATGCATCTTCAGCAGCAAAGCATAATAAAATCTCGCGATTGTTGGTGCTTGATCGTGAGGTATGCAGGACGGGATTGGGTCGAGTCCTGTCGCTTTGCCTGCTGTGGTTAGTCGTAAAGAAGTCTCAAAACTGGTCAAAGAGGGCAGAGAGTTGGCAGAGACAGTTGCAGAGGTCAATTGCTGCATACCCGCAATCTGTCTCTCATGGCATTGCTGTACCAACTCTTCAGGCAGAACTTCTTGGCCTAGCTCCAACTGACTGAGATGTGGCACAATCTGGTTCTCCAAGGCTTCAAGACGGAGAGGTGACAAATGGATCCGTCTTTGTTTGAACTTTGGTATGGAGCGCCGCAAGATATTCCAGAAGTGTTTGACACTCCCCGGGTCAAGATGCTCAGAACCTTCAGCAAGTAAAGCCTGAAAGAAGCGCACATCATCTCGTCGTAGTGCAGCTGTAACAAGTCGCCCTTGTGACCGAAAGGCGGCCAATGCTTGTGCAACCAGCACATCCTGCTGAGCAAGCAGCCTGTCATAGCTGAAAATCAGAGCCGGTTCTACAAGAGCGGCCTGGTCTTTCCATAGCACAAAAATCAATTCAAGCACGGTTTTGCGCTGCAGTTTGTGGGCTTCTGCAAGGTGCGCTCTGTGCGTTCTCTTTTGAAGAACAAGCTGCCACGTATCATTTGAGATGGTTTTCTTCAAAGGCTTCTGCTTGGTGAACTCCTGCTGCCGATAGACTGCCTGCACAAGTTGAGTCTGCAGATATCCCGCATGAGAGTGCACGTTGGCGGAAAAGGGCACAAAGGGCACCGTTGCTAAGCCAGAGAGGTCCAAATTTTTCCCATCAGGAAATTGCAGCTTCCGATGACGATACTGTTCACGTGCAAATGTCGGGCCATCAAATGCAATTTCGGCACATACTGCAAGATGGTCAGTTTTTGTAATTGACGGATCAATAATGTCACTGACCCATGCTTTGCAGGACGTTGGCGTCCAGGCACGAGGAAGCGCAACATAATCAATGCGTCTCTCTTTCCCTGAACTATGCGTCCATGTCATCCCAGGTTCAATCTGATATTCAGAGAATGTGGCCGGAAGCCACAGGTCATGGGCGCAAATAAAGGTTTCAAAAGGCTCCGCTTTTGCTTCAAAAGTGCCAGACTGGTGGCCTCCGATATGGTCAGAGATCGAGCGTCCCACACTGGCGTTGGCATCGCAGAGAAGGACTTTCGGCCAGGAGTCATAGACTTTGGGAATGTGCCCTGCCAAAGTCAACCACCAGGCATGCAAATCATCCAGGCTGTTGCCTGTGTGTGGCGCGTGTCCTGCAATTACAATGCACTTAAGAGCCTGGGCACTGATTCTGATGATGAGTGCCCTTGGGTCAGTGTGAATGACAGAGAAGTCACTCTGCTTGAAATAGCAGGGTTGCTTGTTGCAAACAGCATAGGGAACGGACTTGGCAAACCCAATGATGATGCCATAGTGGCCCTTCTCGGTGGCATTGCTCTTGTAGAGGAAATAATCCTCAGAGTGCAGTTGATGTAGGCGTTTGATACGTGTTTCTTGTAGTGTTAAAATGGCAATTCGCTCTTCTGCCGCCTGTTGCAAAATCATCTGTTGACGGGCTGGCCCATTGATGCCACATTCTTGTTCATCACGTGTACCACAGAGCGAAAGGACATTGCACGTGGCCAGTCGAAGTTGTACTCTAGCACCTTGCACCTGTTCTTCACTTTCAGCAGGGCGTGGAGTGAAGGGAAACTCATTGCCAATAAGCTCACTGTCTGGCATTGGGAGCTTGAGCTTCAAGCCTTCCCAGTGGGGAGTGAACTCTGCATCAAAAAATGATCCAAAACCAGTTGGAGGCCTCAAGGAACGTAGAGGTGCAAATGCGGCTCAGCCAGGTTGCCGCAGGAGACGGCTGCATTGCATGTGCACTATTCGCAAGCACATCAACCAGCTCATTTCCTGGATGACCACAATGTCCACGCACATGCCAATGATATATATGTTGGGGCAGAACCTGGTTTCAATCAGCCGATGGATGTTGCGTAGAACTTGTCCAAGCAGTGGGTGTTTGAAGCAACTCCAAATGCCACTTGTCTGGTGTCCTACAGTGAGGGAGTCGAAGCAAAAATGGACCTCTGGAGTGCTGGCTCCAACAGCTTCATGGAGCTTGAGGATGTCATAGGCCAACTTAAGGCTAATTGCTGATGCAAAATGTTCTGCGTCATAGGAATGACCTTGGTAGAAATCGCTCCAGCAAACTGCCAGTGGTCATCAACTTGCAGAAACGCTGCAGCTGCAGCTGATGCTTCGTGTGCAATATAGGAACCATCGTAATAGATCCACAAAGTATGGCCAGGGGTCGCAAAATCCCACCAGTCCAGTATCCAATGATAGGCAGAGTGCCAAGGCCCAATCTCCAGGTCAAGGTCTGACATGAAAAAATGTGAATCAAAAACTTCAAATTCCTTGATCGAGTGCTGAAGATTAACATATTGAGCTCCGCTTCGTCTTGGTTCGGCATCCAAACGGTCTTTCAGAGTGGACGCGGTTGGCCGATATCTGTAGGAAGCTTGAAGCTGCTGTCTCATCTTGCGGCTCGTCTTCAATTGAGGGGTCAGTCCAGAAGTCATCTCTAAGCTGGCGATGGACAATGAGCATAAATGAGTATCCAATTGGAAAAGTCTCATAGGATGCAATTCAATGCCTTCATACCAGCAAGTGCAACTTGTAGTTGGCATATATGGTGGGCAGACGAAAGTCTTACCAGCATGCGCTATGATCTCATCTCGACTGGCAGCCGCTGGGAGCAAAATCGCAGCCGTGTAAGGAGCTCCTCGAAGGACTCCATTGTCGTACGTGGTAACAAGGCTGGGACAGTTGAATGCTCCAAGCTGTTGGTAGAGAATGATATGGACTTCCGTAGGTGTTGAAGCTGTTGGTGGTGTCGGTGACACAATGACGAAGTCAGTTTCTTGGGTGGGGTTGATGAGATCCCTCCATCTATGGATGAGGTTTCTTTCCCACTCCCAATAGTCCTTGCCAAGCACAACCCCTCTCTGCTCATCATTGTGCCGGATATAGCTGCCTTCCACATACCAAGTCTCGACACGGAGCAGCTGTTCTAGCCCACCTGGACCATCTACAGCATGGTCAAGCCATGATTCATAGAGGTCTCGAACAAATTGTGATTGTTCATGTAGAGGTGGGTGTACAGGTTCGAGTGGCTCTTCGATTTCAGGCTCATGATAGATGGGCTGAGGTTCAACAATGTGTTCGTCTCCCAAGCGTTCTTCAGGGATGCCAAGTCGAAATTCAAGACTGGCTCCTCGCGGGACATCCAAAGCAGTTGCTTCTCTCCAGACAAATCCATTGAAGCGCATGCTACATCTCCTGCTAAGGCAAATCCTAGCAAGTTGGAGTAAGTCTTTTGTTGGTGCAAAGCGAACTGGATTGTGAAGCAAAGCCGCAGCAAAACCAACTGCAGTGCGACCAAGACCTTGAAATCTCATGGTGAAGTGTACAGCAGTGAGATGGTCTGGAATTGCTTGTGTCAAAATCAGATGGCCCAATCGGTCACGGCCAATCAAAGCTTCAGGGATAGGCGTGACCCAATGCATATGCAAGGGGAGGTTGTTGTCGATCTCATCTGCCCAAAGCTCCCTGATAGCAGCTTCTCATTCATCAGCGTATTGGTCAAGCTGGAGTAGCCTCGACTGCTCTGTGACATACTCCCTGGGACCCATCAAGTACCAGGTGTCAATGAAGCCAACAGGTCCTTCTTCCTCAACTGCAACCGCTGCATCCCTCAGGAAAGCATCATGAAGCTGGGAGAGTTCTGGAGGAACTTCATGCAGGGGACGAACTTGTTGTGGTGCAACAGCATTTACAATATGCTGCGTCAGCGACGGTGGGTCATATGGAGATCCATCAATTTTGTAATCCTGAGAGAGTCCTTTACAGGAATGCTCAGCAAGAAAATCGGGTATTGCACTGAAAGTAGTCCAAAGGTTCGGTTCAGAGACAATCTGTGCTTCAATCTGCATGAGTGATGTCGCCTCTTCCTCTTGCAGTTCATTGGGTGGTAGAGCAAAAACCTGTTGAGCTCTCTCGACCACAATGCTGTCACCATTACCTATACTAGGTGCACCTTGTTCAGGAAAGACTAAACGTCCTCTGCGTACACGAACATTGGGCAACTGAAAAGCTGAAGGCAATGGAAGCAATTCAAGTGCTGCACTGATGGAGAGTCTGTTCAGGGTATAGGCAGCTACCCGAACTAGCTCATCTCTCCCATCGGCTGGTAAAACAGCAGTAAGCAGAATTGCGGCGCAATCAAAAGTGGGCTGCTGAACAAGAATGATCTGTCCCAAAGGTGGCCTCAAATATGGTGTGTGATGGGATGGCGGTGCCGGGTCAACAAAGTAAAGGAAGAAAGGGCATCTTCGATCACTATGATCTCGCCATGTCTCGATGATTGAGCTTTCCCATGCGTCCTGATTGACTCCTAATCGCACACGTCTGGAAAGCTGGCTCCAAGTGGCTGATTGACCGTTCAGATACCATGTCTCAATATAGGCGATTGGTCCTTCTTCAGGTCTCTCAAAACTGCTTTCGATGTCAAAAGCGCCAGCGATGCTGTTGTGCCAATCAGGCCTCCAGGTGTCATCAACAGGAGTAATGACCTCTTGCGGTCTCCTCAGATCCCTTGAAATGGCCTGCGAGAAGTTTTCCAATGCTGCTTCTAAAGTGCTTCTCAGAGTCGCTTCGTCAGCATCTCGTAAAACTGAAAAGTCAACCTCAAAAGGGCGTTCCACAGTCAAAAGGAGTGTATAGCCATGTCGTAAAGCGAGCTGTTGGTGCATCAAAATCGGAATGCCACCAAACCAAAGAGAGCAAGCATTGGTAGGAGCCTCTGGCCTCTGGCGGACAAAATTCAGTGAAATCTGCCAATTCAATGATCGATTGAAGGTTGGCTGGAAGTCACAACCGCATGAGAATGAGGACATTCATTGTCATATGCACTGTCATAAATGGATAACACAATGGAACACTGTCGTTCCACAGCCTTTTGTACAAGTATGACCTGTGTCACAGCACTGGTGTCAGCATCTTCAGTCTGCGGGTGCATGATGTAAAAATCCTAGTCGCACAATCCTAGTGAAATGGCACCTTTGAAATCTCTGGTGATCAGTGAACCATGTTTCAACATTGTAAACTGGCACTGCGTTCACCGGCATGGGTAGGTCAGCATCATGAATGATATCAAAAAGCTGGCGTACAAACTGAGAAGAATCAATGAGTTCAGGCACTTCTTCAGCTCTAAGCGGCTGATTTCCCAAAGCTTGTTCTCGTGCGCGGACTGCATTGAGAAATTCATCAGTGAAACTGCAGCTCAAAGGTGATGGCACATCAGCCTGCTTCAGGAAATCAGAAATTCGCTGAAAAGCTGTTTGCAATAACGTTTGAGCATCACCTTCTTCAATGGTCTCTTGTTCATTTGTTTGAGCTGTGTGGAGGCTTTCAGTGTCAGCTCCATGGACTTGAAAATGCTGGACAAGTTGAAGTGCATTCATGCCAGCTTGACAAGCTCTAACAGCAAAATGCGTTGGCACAGATGGTTGCACAAATGGCGGAACTGCAATTCGGATGTAATCACCATGCTGGAGATTCAATAGTCCACGCTGTTGCAGGGGAACAAGGCTGCCTTTGTGCCAAACAAGGCATCGGTCCTGTTGAAGTCTGCAATAAGGGGCAACTCCAGCAATTTGCAGTAGAAAACTTCGATGCACTGGTGTCGGCAAAAAGGTGGTGTAACGATCAATCTCAATGACAGTATCGAACCTCTCACCATGCAATTCGACATCCAGGAGCACTGCTCGTCGATGGTCTCCAAATAAAACATCATCATGTTGAAGAAGTAGAACTGGAGAAATGTGTGCAGCGTCAAGGTCACGCGGCACAGGCCAAATATCGAAAATCTCTGCAACTTGGTGATGGGTATACCCTAGCAGTCTGCGCATTTGTGCAAATGTTGCTTCAGGAGGCTGAACCTGCACTCTTCCACGTCCGTAATTCGCATGCATGTCATAGATCTGAATCGATCTCCACATCTGTTCATGGCCAAAAGACTCAGATGAAGTAGGAGTGTGTGTTTCTAAATCAGAGTCAACATCAGAACTGCTGGGTGGTTCACGGCGATGAAATGCACGTGCCATCCAGCTGATCTCATCAACATCACCTTCTGCGATCACACCCGAAAGTGGCTCAACATCAGGTAGTCCATTGGGGGTAATACTTTCCACTACCGAATTGAATCTTGTCTTCTTCTTCTTGATAGAAGAACTTTGTTTTCGAATGCAAGACGGCAGTACTGGAGTACATGTAGAAGAAGAGAGGATCACATCTCCCTGCAGTTGAATTGTTTTACCAAGAGCTGCAAATGTATCCTGAAATAGAAAACTAGGATCCCAAATAGCGCTATGGCATGCAGTTGCAGGAATTGTGAATGACGCCACCGTAGCTTCTTCAATCTGCGGCAGGCCAACAAGGTTTGGCACACGACACCCATTCTCGCCAAAGAGACACGGCGAGTCGCTGCCAAAAATCACGTTGAAGTAGATGCATGACCACCAAAGGGCTCGAGCGAACGAGGTCGTTTGCTTGGTCCTCCGGCAGGTAGATCCTCCGAATCTGATACTTCCATCACTTCTTCTTTCATAGCTGCTTTGGCACAAGCTTGCAAAACAGTCTGGATCTGTTGAGCCATCGCCTGCGCTTCTGTATCCACTGTTTTTTGGTCTTCTGGGTCGGTGGCTTCGAGGTCGACCTCCTCCGGGCCAGCCGCCTTTTTGTTGAGCACCTCCAAGGTCTGCCTCGCAGTATTGAGTTCCTGCGTGGCTTTTTTGATCAGGCCGTTGTAGTTCGCCTGCTGGTCTGTATACAGCTTCAATTGCTGTTCCCAGCACTTGACCGAGTCGCTGAGATGTTTGAGCCAACGTTCTCGGTGCTTGGATTTGGCTTCTCTCAATGCATGGAGCTCCTTTGTGGCATTGCCCACCACATAAGACAGGCCCGAAGTCAGTTGCTTTGCTGTTGTCTTGTCGGCCTTGGCAACTGCTGATTGGATCCTGGATGGTGCCTTCGTAATATCTGGATACTGCTCCTTGACTGCAAGTATCAATTCGAGATCTGCATTGGTTCTGGGGGCAGAGCTTTCCGCAGTTGTGGCTGGAAATGGAGTCGGGAAAGCAAAAGATGTATCGGGATTCGGCCATGGAGTCGCAGTGCCCTGCGCGAAGGGTGAAGTTATATGCAGTCCTTTGTTCCTGCCCTTCCCCTTCTTCTGGCCTTTGGCAGCACGCATTCTTGCGCTTGCACTCCTCGTCATCTGATGATTCTGCTTCTGATGGGCTCCACGTCCTCTTGTCTGGTTTCCTGATTGCCAATCCCAGTCCCAGCTCTCCTTCTGGTTCTGTGCCCTCGGTGACTTGGGCTGATTGGAATGAGGGGTGCCAGACGACCAATGCAATTGACAGTCCGGGCAGTGGAAATGTCTCTTTCCACAGAGGCGCCCACATGGGCAATTCCATGCATAGCTCTCGTAGCTCTCCTGTGAGGCCATGCTGATCCGCTTCAAAAACTGAGAATCTCTTGAATGGTGCGTCGAAAGCACACTGAAAATCTTCCTCAATTGAATCTTGGTCAAAATTGTTGTTCCTCGGCGATGTTGGTGCCAGAGGGCTCTCGCAGTCGCACGTTGTCTTCGCAACCTGCGTCGCAGAGTTCCTGTCAGTACCACAGCCGTAATAATTGATCACAAAGATGATGAAGAAAATCGAAAGACACATTCAAATAAGTGGTGACAGAGGTAGTGGTTGTGCGCGAGGAAAATCACTCGGCGCTGCCAAATCAAAATCAAACCCCCAATATAAATCCAGGTCCAGGGTACAAGACAGCCAGTGGAACCCGGAAAAAGATGTCAAAGGAAATGATGTAGCCGAACACAAGGAAAATCACTCAGCAAGGCAAACACCAAATACAATGAACCCAAATGAAAAGTGGTCAAGTCGATGCCAGGGTACAAGACAGCCAGTGGGATCGAGAGACCACAAAGAATTATATTAAATGAAAATAAAGCACAACCAGTCGGGCAAGCCAGCGAATGGTGTGGAAGGACCCAGAATAATAACCCCGCAATACACAGCGAAAAATCAAACAGTGAAGGCCGGGATCAAATAGTCCAAGTCGAGGTAGCGCTCCACAAAGAGCGAAGGTGATGCCACCTGCTCAAGATGGCAGAGCACAAGACGGAAGGCAGCTGCAAAGTCGGCCAGCAGCGCCCGCGGGCAGATGGCGAGCCCGCTAAGGTCTAATCCAAGACCAACCCCGGAGCGGAAAACGAGGGGGGGTTGGGCCCAAACCTTCCAAGCAAATCATCACTCCAAGGCACGGGAACAGCGCGGGTTGGATGCTTGGAAAGAGCAGCAACACCTCTCCAGCCACCTGCAGTTTGGGAGCGCACTCGAACAGGAACAGGGTTTCCCGTAACAAGATACTGAAAAGGATATTGGGTAACTCGAAGACCTCTGCGAAAGGATGAACCCGATTTGGTCGACAGGTGAGTTTCAGCAACGGCATAAAGATCACCATGCTGTAGGTATTCATTGATCACCTGTGCCTCCCCCGCCAATCCCGAGGGATTGAAGCATCCAACAGAGAAATCATTGGTCACTTTCGATCTTGGCACTCATGTAGCAGACTGCCATCAAAGAAGAAGAGCATGAAACCAAGCAGAAGTGCCACAACTGGCGCCCCCCACCGTCATTCAAGGTCATCACGGGGCCGCTTGAGAAGGCTTCGGATCTGGGACATCTGGGATTCAAACATGGCTTGAAGGTTTTGCTGTTGGCTCTCGATATGGCCTCGCAGTTCAACTCCTTGGTTCTGGACCTGTGCGGTGACTGCGGCCAACTGTGCAGACTGTCGATTGGCATGGTCTGTCAGGCTTGTCTCAAGATGAGCCTGCTTTTGGGCCAACGTCGCCATTTGCTGCTCCAAGGCCTGGACCCGATCAGGGACATCATCAACTCCCATCTGGTTGGCCGAAGGTGGCAAGCTGGCCAAGACGGCTTTCTGAATCTTCGTCTCAAGCTTCGTCTCAAGCTGCTTAAGCCCCTCAGACGCATCCGTTTGTCCAGTACTGGGAGTGGCATACCCTCCCAGGGGTCACCGTTGGACCATGGATCAGGAGGCGCAGCACCTGCAGCATTTTGGGCTGAGCACAGTGCAATGGTGGCAGGATTGGGGCAACTGGGCCTTTGTGGCGCGTGATCACGATGTCACCATGGCTCATAGCAAGCAGCTTGGCAGGCGATGTCCAACCCTGTCTCCCACTCGAGTGATGCCTATGGCTGTCGGGTTGGTCTGGCAAAGGTGATTCAGAGCCTCATGCTTCCATGCGAGGAACCCAGACCACTGCATAATCATCATGGATGGATCGGGAATCCAGGGACCGTGGTTCAGCATAGATGCCTGCAGTACCTCCGGCTTTCCAACAGCGGAACGACAAGGCAAGTTGGGACGCGAATGCTGACTCCAAACATGGTGGCACTTGTGGGGGGTTCAGGGCGATAGCCAGCCCGCATGAATTGTCGACGCCAAACATCAAGCAAAGCATCGCGGGTGTCGACTTGTTCTGGATTGTGCCACTGAGGACATGCGCACCCTGGCTCAGAGCACAAACGCAGCACTGGCAAGTGTCGCACTATATACTGCGGACGGATTGCTCAGCTGCGACGCACGGCAATGCAGTGCGGCCGCAGCCATGTTCGTTCACGGCACAGGCCGTGCCAGGTCTCTTGAATGCCTCACTGCTCTGGTCTCAGTGAAACCCCTCAGTTGTTCTAGTGCAGCCTGCCACATCTGGTCAGGAATGGAAATTCGCAAACCAGCGAAAGACTTGTACAAACCCAAAGCAATGTTGGGTTGTGGAGACGTTCTGTGCACAACGTGAGGGAAAAAATCAAGTAATAGATCTATGGCCGCCTGTACCGGCCGTAGCATCATTGCAAACGTGGGCCTTTGGAAAAGTGAGTCTGGCTTCCTCAAATGAAACTGTTGCGACCCATCCAATTTGAAAGGAAATTTGAATTCTCTGTCCAAAAGGAAAAGAAAAACGAATTCAACATCACTGACCAACCTAACCGTCCCTTCTAAGCTCTCAGTTGCACAAGTCCATGTGATGAGATCAACCAGGAAAAGCCCTGGAACTTTGAAACTTCCGTACAAGCATCTCACCTTCCAATTGATTGGCAGATTGTCATTCCATGAAACCCACAGCCAGTCCGGTTCGGCTTCTGATGATTCCACCTCTTGCAGCTCATCCTGCGATCCAGTGGGGTGTCCTCCATCCTCCGCCACCAGAAAATAGAACTGCACAGACTGGTAGTGCCTCCAGAAAGAACATGGTCTAGACCTATTGGTACTGCATGCAAGCCTATCTGCAGCATCATTCCATCTAATCACCCAATCTTCAAAAGGATCTTCCCCAGACGTGTGATGCACATGTGATGGGATCCAGCGGAACTCAGTATCCAGTCCTAAACGGTCTTGAAGGGCATCTAGGACTTCTCGCCAGATTTGCAACGCCATCTGGAAGAGCCTGAAACTGCCGAATATATTCAGCAACTTGAATGGTTGATTGGGAGTCAGACCAGAGGCAAATGCCCACTTCAGTGCCCGCTGGCCATAGCAATGCCGCCAAAAGCGCTGTGAGCTCAGCACGATCGATGGTTTGAGTGATGCCATGCAGTGGCGCCGCAGCAATAGCTTGTTGGCTTGTGGCATCTACAACTCCCCAAGCCGCAACATTTAGCATGGGATACTTGTCATTAAAACAGGATCCATCCAAAAACAAATGGTGAAAACCCTGTTTAGGGGGCGCAAAAAAGAAAACCATGCCATGATCCTCCGGTTGACAAAAGCTGGCCCTCCACTCTACCAAGCACTGCAGTCGGGGCACTAGCAGATGATTCAGTGTGCAAGGAGGAAGCTCCAAATTGTCTGGCCGCCAACCAGGAATTCGATTTCGTAGTGAAAGGAATCTGGGGCATCTTAACCAATGCTGCCTGTCATCCTCAGTGTTACAAAGTGAGCACATCGGTGTTTTCTCTGGGTCAAACTTGGCTTGTTCATAATGACTCATAAAGGCACCGGCATGAAGTGCTGAAACTCTGGCACGGTCCAAAGAACACATCTGAGAACAGTCCAGCTTGGTAAGAAAGCCGTCCAAACCCTGTAAGCCGTGCATGGTCTTGTGCCGGGTCTGTGCAGCAACATACTGGAGCCAAGAATCTTGCAACAAAGTGTCAAGTGTTTTGTCATCCATCCGCTGCCGGTTCCACGTATGACCCTCATGATCCATGATGAAAGGCGGTTGAGTGACATGCCAACCAAGTGTGAAAAGGCAGTGTGCAAGTCTCGAAAAAGGACCGGGGAGAAATCTACCATCAAGCTGTTGGTGCCAAGCATGCCACATATGCAGCAGGTCCACATTCTTCCGCAACAAACGGCGAAAAGTCGCGAGACACAGTTGTATTTGATAAAAACCCGGGTCAGTTTGCATGGTGTCTGACAAGGACAAACGCAGCAACGGATTTGAGCCTGATCCGTTAAGCTTCAGTGCCTTGACAGCCTCCTTTCTCAATGCATTGGCATAATTGTCAGCTATCAGGCATGTTGAGGAACCATGAAAAGCTTGAGGCCAGAAAACCGTGGATAAACTGGCCAGTTTCTGAGGCCCAGGTGCCATGGACCTCCTCAATCGTTGCCACTTGCGGTGGAGTTGTTGACCTCTTCGCCGCAAGACCCTCGTTCTTCGTGAAGCGCCAAAAGTCATTGCCCCCCCTAGCTCGCTTGCATCTGATAAACAAGGAAAGCCCAGCAGACCAAGTGAATCACGTGATTGCTTGGAAAGGCCCCAAACATAGGTCTTGTCATCATCAGTGCTCAGTCCAAAAAGAAGGCAGACAGAACGAAGTAGAAAATAGGCTTGTGCCACTTGGTGTGCCTCTCTTGCCGCCAGTGTCAGGTTATCCACAAAAGAGTATGCCGCGACCCTTGGACTAAAAGCCTTCATATAGACGTGGTAGCACCAATTCACGCTCAACATCGCTAGGATCGACAGTGGACAACCCTCCGGAAAACCGGATGTAGATCTGACTTCCGCCCCGAGGCAGCCATTGACATCGAAACGCCTAGTGCACTGGTCCAGAAACTTGCCCCAAGAGTTCAGCAATTGCCATGGAAATCCAAAATGCTGTGCCACGTGAAAAACCTGTCTCCTGCCAATATTATTAAAGGCACGCTTCAAATCTGTTGACAAACCAGAATAATCATGTTGGCTTTGGAGCATCAGTTCGATTTGGGCTTGCAGTTGCAACCAAACTTCCGTGGTCTCTCTCGATTGGGCAAAAACCCTAGTGCCTCCGCCGGCATGTATTGTGCTAGTTGACGCACCATCTGCCGGGTTCGAAGTCTAGCCCATGTTCGGTATATCGTGGAAAACAAAGTGATTGGTCGGAACTGGGTCTCATTGTGAGCACCGTCGACTTTGCTGAGCCCCAAAACAGTGCCAGAAGTGAGCTGTGAAGGCCATTCAGTGTCTGTGGTTTCAACAGCATGCGGTAACCCCAACAAGGACTCAAGGAAGGGTCCTGGCAAATGTTGTAAATCAGCTTTAGAAAAGCCGTCTGGTCCTCTGGCTGCTGTGGCCTTGAACTTCTTCACCATGGATCTCCAGGATGGTGGATCCAAATCCGCCCACTGGAAATGCATCTGTGGCATGTAGTGTTTAGTGAATCCCACCACCCGTTGCCAATCTGCGTCTTGGAGCTCAGCCAAGTTGTTCCATCGTGGTTTCCAGTGCTCAGTGAGAGCCTGGAGGATATCGTCCGTATCCGTAATGAAGGAACGCTGGGTCAGTTCATCACCTGGAGCCAGATCATCAGAAGAAGAAACTGTGCACATATCTTCCGATGCCGAGGTAATGGGAATCAAATGTTGATCATGCATCCAAACGGAGTCAAAATGAGTTTGTACATTTTTGCCCAAATGAATTTGTTGGCCCTGCTGTTCTACGGCCAAAATGGTGTAGTGCCCATCCTTCCAGAAAGTAGTGATGCCTGGTCTAGAGTCATCACGCAGGTCATTGTAAAGAGCTTTCATAGAACCCACATACTTCATCTTCAAACTCTGGGAACGCTGGTTGAGATGCCATTTCTCAAACCTTCTGAAGTGAAGAAGAAAGCTGTCATACATTGCCATTGTGACGACCGATTCATGTGGAACTTGTGTGGGCAGCACTTGAGGTACTCCATCAACTTCATGCCCCTGTTGGCTCCACCATGTGCAAAAATTTGGGGAGAAACCTGTTGATCGTTTGATGGCCTCCCAAAGTTCAATGCGGTAGGAGACAGCGGCTGGTGTGTCTTTGGCTGCTGCAACTGCATGTTTCAGGCTCTGCAAACGACGCAACTGTCGAAACCAGATGCGTGTTGCCGCCCCAGCCATCGAATTGGCCATCCGAACTTCACCTTCTCTGCTGGGTTTGCTAACTGGTGTGGCCAGGGTTCGCTTCAAGGGCTTCAGACGTTGAGCCCGGCCTCTGCACCTGTCAGGTATTCTCAAACCACCAGCTTGAGCAGCACCTTGAAAAACTAGACGACGGTTGGCCCGAGAGCGAAAAAGATTTTTTTCAAGCTGCTCTGAGTATGGTAGTCGTAAAAAATAGTCGGTGAATGGTTGGTGAATTGTATATGAGCTATGGAGGGATAAGTTGTGAAAAGTCAGATTGATCAAGAAGAGGATACATGT
>Ga0126342_10008619_pt1 | contig 18283 bp, 13 predicted proteins | sample Cyp1metagenome_FD_92528 | JGI IMG/M metagenome (GOLD analysis project Ga0126342, IMG submission 92528) | Coral microbial communities from Lord Howe Island, Old Settlement Bay, Australia - Cyphastrea 1 metagenome | ecosystem: Host-associated > Invertebrates > Cnidaria > Coral ... | reverse complement strand
TTTTGTGACCGGAGTTTGGCCCCAGCACTTCACACCTGGGACCCTGATCCTCATTTTATAGAAGGTCAAAATGGACCCAGGCAGCCGCATCAGACAGTTAAGTGAGTAACCTGGGTACCCCCAGTTTATAGACAGCGCAGACCCCCCTAATTACCTGGGCACCCCCATTTTATAAAGGGCCACCCCCCCCCCAAAACCATTTTATCACTATAAAATGGTGGTACCCAGGTCACACACTGAACTCCAAGGGGGATTATATATTATAGTTGATGAGTATCAGGGAACTGTATAGAGCCGTGTATGGCTATAGCTCTTAATTAGGCGAAGTAGAGTAGGTATTAAGCCGCACGATGCAGAGATTGTATCCAAAAAATGAACGATCCATGTCCATGTTCATTATGGGTCCTCATATGTGATGTGTGTATATGGGTGTCATGCAAAATTATTTTGAACGGAGAGAATGTGCAGCGGTACGATATTTGAATGTATTTTGCGTGCATAGATGGTTTCATTACAAGACTGGAGTCAACCTAAAAAATAATGACACTTACAGCCTCAGGTTCTATGACCGCGGGAAATTAGCGTATGGTTTTAGCCTACCAGTAGAATTGCAGACATACGCCAAAGTTTGGGGCGGGCCTTGGAACCACTGTTGAAACGCACCAATACATTGACTGTATATCTTGAACCAATGGGGGGTAGGTAGGTCTAATATGTTGTGATATTACGCATGATTCGATTTTGGTGATTCTGTAGCAGTCCACTAGTTTTGACGGCATTTGAATAAACCCAGTCCTTTCTGGCCCCTAATTTTCACATGAGGTGTTGTTTATACAAGACAACTACCCTATATGGTACCATCAATATACCCCCAATGTTAGCGTATATACCATACATGGATCCTATGGGTACTAGATGGAGAGCCACGTGCAACTCTTCTTTGTCCTTATGATTCGCCAGTTGCTACACCTGAGGACCGGTGGAAACACCAAGTTGAATCCGGTGTAATCAACTCGCGTGGTTTCCACTAAAATGGGGCTTCCCTAATAGCTCGCTGGATGGTTATGGAAAATATTGGAAAATCCCAATCTAAAAAGGATGATGAAATGGGGTACCCCCCATTTTAGGCCAATTGAATTTATCCTTTGGAGCACGCAACAGATTTCATCTGCATGATAAATCCAGCACAATGGCAGTGGAGGTATCATCGAAGGCGATGGGACTTCTTGGGACACAGCTCCGCAAAAATCCGACATGTGAACGACGCCATCGAGTTGGATTAGTGAAAGTGCCACTGCTCGCATTGCATCACAGGTGATCCGATCATTGAACACATGGCCAGCCCAGCAGTGGACATATTTGTGGTGGAGACTTCCCACTGAGTCCGACGCAGCACAAAATCGAGACGCTGCAATGCGTAAAGAGAATGTACTTTTGTCGCTGGAGTCAACGCGTCAGACAATCAGGACACAGAGGCACCTCGTGTTTCAATTGGCTGATGAACTTCGTTTTGTGGATTGTCTCGCCTGACAAACCCCGAGGTTTTTGCGCTGAAACCGCAGAAGTGACCCCTGAGTTTCTGGTACCATGTCTGAGAAGCTCGATACGATGAACTTAGATCCCAACTGCACCAACAATAGTGTAATCATGGTGGTTAAAAAGCCAAGGCTGTTTTAGTTCAAAGTTCGAAGCTATTGCTTTGCCTCTGAAATCTACAATGGCACCAGTTTAGCATTTTGAGCTGTAGCAATTTTTGGGTTGCGGCTATCAGAGTTCAGGTACATATGCTGTTTTGTTTCTTGGTTACATCGCCGCACTTCACATACCAGCAGTTTGATCTCAGTTTGTCCTTTCAATTTCGATGTTTGGGGCTTCAACCACCACTGGCTGATGAATGTGTAATTGGTTGCGACTTTGGAGAACCCAATTTGTTAAAAGCTGAAGAACTAGAAATTCCGTGGCCATACATCAGATGTATCCAGATGGTTGGGCAAATCCGTTTGCTATAAATCACCCCCGATTCATTTGTAGTATTCTCGTATTTTCCCGACTGAATCGAAGTACTTGGGTTATCTTGGGTTATATAAGTTATGTATAATATATACTGGTTGGTGGTCGGGAACATGGCTTTTATTTTCCATATTTTGGGAATAGTAACCCCAACTGACTTTCATATTTTTCAGAGGGGTAGGTATACCACCAACCAGTATATATATATATGTATATATATATATATTTTTACAATAATACAATAATATACATGTAAACATCATGAACAGTCAAAAAAACCTAGGGATTCCGCCATTTCTCTTGCAGAAACATCCACGAAAATCTGCTGGTTGCTGGTCGCTGGTCGCTGGTCCGAGGTCTATGGAAAGCCCGATGTTGAAGAGGTGAGTGTGATGTCTTCGGGAGAAGTGGTGCACTGCTTGGTATTGTGGTGTTTTTTCGTCAAAAAAAGTTACCCCCTGGTTATGACTAACAGTTCGCCATGGAAAATGACCAATATTAATAGGTAAACCATCTGTATACCAGGGTATAGGCCATTATATCCCTAATAAATCCCCGTTACCCTCTGGTTATTTAACATAGCCATGGTATAGATGGCCCATAGAAATAGATGATTTTCCAAGCTATAAACCTCCATTTATAAGGGATTTTAGTTGCCATCTGGTTATGACTAACAGTTTGCCATGGAAAGATCAACAATTTTTAATAGGTAAACCATTGAGTAAACCATCTATTTCTATGGGCCATCTATACCATGGCTATGTTAAATAACCAGAGGGTAGATTGATCATTAAAAACAACAAAAACTATATGACTTTTAAGTGAGATGCTTAAAAACATGAATAGTGGACAAAAAAGAAGACTTTAACCATCTTTAACCCATACCCTCATCAGATTGCCTATCAAAATTATAATTTCCATCTAATTTTCCATCTGGTAAATTGCCGGGGCGTAATCAGACCACTCACTAACCACGATGCTTAACCTTCTCATCAGTTTTTGGTGCTTAAACCATGAGTAAGCCTTTTTTTTCTTCTGGAGTTGCCCCATTCTCTGAGTTGGTTTGGTTGGTTTCGTTGGCTTGAACATTGGATATAACCACCGGAAGTTTCAGCTGTCTCTGGCCTGGTGAATGATTGGGTTCCACCCTGGTTCGAGAGTCGAGTGAGCAGTTTTTCAAACACATCCGATGAAAAATGACCCATTCGGATCCGAATCTTGGGATTCTTTGCAGCACTTTGCTTCACTCAAGTTTTTGCCAGATGCTTGGGAAAGGATTCGTCGAAATTTAGAATCCCAAATATTTCCCAATCGTTGGTTTTCAACCATCCAAATCAAGTCTTAAGTAGCATAAATTTTCTGGTTGGTGGTTTGAAATGGTTTGGAACATTTGGGTCATTTTCCATAATATATATTGGGATAATCCACCAACCATTGACTTTCATATTTTTCGAGATGGTTAAAACCACCACCCAGATGAATTTTGGTTTTGACCATCAAACATTGGGATGTAGTCCAAACAATCTGGTTGGCCGATGATAAAAAAGGTGGTAATACTACTCAATATATTGAAGTTGATAATACTTCATTATGGGAACCTTCACCAACCAACTTCTTTAAATTATCAAGGTTTATCCAATGAGTTTTTGACACCGCCGCATTAAGATATGTACGTTAGATAGAGATCACAGAAGGATGAATGGACATCTCCCAGTGAATGTTGGATAAACAGTTAGCTAATTTTGATCCATGCCCATATGGAACGAAAAGAAATGGAGTTGGAAACCAACCATCTTCGGGCTGTAATCTTGGTCAGTAACGGGATGCAGTGTTAGGAATGTATGTCCATCATTGCTGTCACTGAGTTATTTTTTGTACAGTCAGGTGCAGCAGGATCCAAACCAATCACTACTTCATGTCATGGAGGAACAGCAAACATACTCTTGGGAAACCTTGCGTCTGATCTCTATTTGATTGACACATGATATAGATACAAGTTTATATTATTTTACTATATATATATATATATCAGTAGATGTTTTCCAATATTAATTATTAATGTTTATTAGTTTAGAATATAGTCTGCACCACATTCTACATTGAAACATATATTCTTACATGTTTTGCATTTGCTTTGGTCCCCTGTTGGTAGAGGTGGTTGCAAATGTGCCACGCTGCAGCTGTTTGGCTCGAAAATTTCAACCACGAATATGGTACACAATGATTTCCGCCTCCCAAAAAATAACAAGACTTCGTTGATGTCAACAAAAACCACCCACTTCAAAGCCATCGAAATTTCAATTCAAAGAACAAATGTCACTTTCCAATCACATCAATCAAAAAATTCAACAAGTTGGCTTTCCAGCATCCCCGGAGAAAAATCTCATCTTCGGACACTCTCCACGTGTCATCATGGCGCGGGAGAGCCAGAAGCTGTTGCAGGCCGAGGAGGGCGCCGCGGGCGCGGCGACCAACGGATGGCCGGTGGTCCAGCCCTTGGACGATCATAGCGACGTGGTCCAAACGGGGCGAAAGGGCGAAACGGAGCCAGAAAGGGATATAAATGATATATATATATATATGGTGATAAAATGATAGAAATGGGAAGTGTTAATCATGAGTTTTAGTACAAAAACCATTTTTTGGAGGGATGATCAACTGAGAGGGTTACTTGTGGCTAATAAATGGGATCTAGTGGGTGATGTAACTAACACCATTGCGAAAAATGGGTGTGGGGATAGACTCCAATTTCATGGTTTATAATTTATTTTGATACCACCCACTAGATCCCATTTATCAAGCAAATGAAATATCCCTTGAAACCAATGGATATCCCACCATCCCACTAGATCCTGTTTACCAACGGGTATCATGTTGCTTATCAAAGTTACGCCATGGACCTCGTGGTTTTCTACATGTTCACACACAAGCTTATCAACTGTCTACCGCACAGGGCTGATGGCCAAGATTTCGGATTTTTCCTGCAGATCCAAGCCCAAAAAACGCGCCAAGAGTACCCATAGGAATGCAATTAACAAAAGAGTATCAGGGCCCTCCAGGGCTGAAGCAGTGGTTTGTTTTTTTTCGAAACTTCCACTCATTCAAAAGCCCCACATAAACCAGCATTGAAAAAGTTGTTTTTCAACCGCAAAAACCCTTATCACTGCAGTTTCTGAAACCATCAATTGATGATTCAAAAGTCGTTCAACCAGAAAAAGGTGAGTACAATGCCCCACATTGAATGGTGGTTTTCAAGAATATAACATGACTGATTGGTGGTTTCAAACATGTTTTATTTTCCATAATATATTGGGATAAATCCACCATCCATTGACTTTCATATTTTTCAAGATGGTTAAAACCACCAACCAACACAATATAAACCCTTATGGATCCTTATTCTTATTCTTAAACCACCATGAATGGGTCTTTCGATTTGTGAAGCCAAACAGACGCAGACCACTGCTGAGGCACACTCTTTTGCTGTCCATGGATTCTCTTCATTCCGATTCCGGCCATCGCGACACCTGGCCGGCGATGGGAAAAATGCCGAAGAAAAGCACGGGGAAAATGGTGATAGAATGGTAATACAATGGTGAGATGATGATGATGATGGTGATGATGATGATGATCATTATGATGATGATGATGATGACGATGATGATGATGATATGGGATATAACCAGCAATCTGGATCAATATGGGGCAATTTGGAAAATAGAGATGCGGATCTCTTAAATTGGACACGAAACCCATCCTTGTTGTCGAACATTTCGGAGTTAGGTGGAGGCTCCCATTCTGGGAAACCACTGATGGAGGCGAATGAATTGGGATTCGGAACCTGATGGCAATTGTTCATGCGTCTACCATTACGAATTATTATCAATAATGATGTGGTCCCACTTAGTCCATGGCCGAGATCCCTCCGCCATTGCAGCAGGGGAGGCCGGTGTCGTGTTCGTGACTGGCTACGAACACTCCTTGACGGTGCCGAAAAATGTGGCATGGGGAATGCCGTTCGGGTCGAGGTGATCAATGGTATTGCAAGTGGATCTTGCCGATGCAGATTGGATTCGCGAACCGCATCCCAATTCTCGGCTGATCGTTGTTGCCACGAATGTGCTCAGCTCGTCCGCTTACGATTCCAGGTTTGAAAGTCCCTTGGGATTTTCAGTTTCCGCAGTGGTTCAGCCTTTTCACACACATTGTTGATGATTGCGAAATCCTGCTCCAGTTGGTAGATGGTAAACATTCCTTTATATTCCTTTATTTACAATGTTTCATAGTTACCAATAGGTACCAACTTGTGCAGGATTTTTGTCCATCCACGCTTACTGTATACGGTAATCATCCCAAGAATAAACATACCATGCGGGGAACGGTTTATACCATCCATTCACGGTGATTTTGGGGATGGTTAGATTTATACCACATGAATTATGCGGAATATCCATGCCCCAACCATGCTTGTTTCGGAGGGCCCAAATCTCCAAAGAAAACTCCAAACGAATGGCTTGGTCCAGTAGATTTTGAGAGAAACCCAAGCAATTCACCATGGTTATATACCTTCTATCTGGCTTATGTGTGGGATACGTGGGTTATATATGGTTATATGGGTGTAATGGTCTCTGAAACTGCCGTTCTAAATATCGTGTAATCCCCATAGCTCCAAAGAAAACATTCTTCCGCAGGGCCTGCTGACTACCTCTTCAAAACAATTTGCGTTTACATGCATATACAGATACATATAATATGTGAATATATATCTATATATATACATGCAAATATATGTATATATACATATTATATTCACATTTATACCTATATATACATATGTATTTACACATTTGTGATTTATCTACTTACCATCCAACCTCAACTTTTTCTGAGGACCTACTACCGTCCAAAAAACATGTCTATAGAACATCAGACACAAAACATCCAACTATCCAAATAGGGCAACCACTATTGCTTTTCTGGTGGCCTACTTACTACCTCTTTAAAAACTTACATCCAACCATCATCTGTAGTTTTATCATAGATTTTTCTACATGTCTGATATATATACTTGATCATACTTTCCTCCAAGCATCATGGCGTTGCCGAGGGCCTCTTACCTCTTCGGTTTGGCCGTCGTCCTCTTCGCTGTTCTCCTGGTTTTCTTGGCGCTTTGCTGCGGCTTCCCACTCTGCTGCGCCCGGTTATACACCTGGTCCTGGAGCTTCAAGCCTTACAGGCGCGGCCCAGGGACGGATGACATCCGACATAGCAAATCTCCAGATAGAAATGTGATACCATGTGGTTTTCATGGATGATAAATATTGAAAAATCACGTAAAATTGGAGGTTTCAATCGGAAAATCATCTGTAAAATTCGTTATAAATGGACGATTTGATGGGAAGATATGGGACACCCATCTTTAGATTCGTTAACATTCATGGACTCGGATGTCAAATTCAAATTCCTGTGCCTTTTGCCAACAAAGATTCAAATGCAATCCATTTGCAGGCCACGGTCGACGCGACGACATGTGTGCCAGGTTTAAGGCATCTGGCAGCCTATGAAATGATATCCCCAAGAACGGCCCGCGCAGAAAGAAGACGGGAAACAAAGACGCACTGCTGCATCGCCGGCGTAAAGACAAAAGGGAAACGCCACGGACGGCCGTGAGAAGCCACGAAGATACGACCCCAGAGCCTCCCTGGGTCCCTTCACCAAGGAGGATACAGGGCAGAGGAGTCCACCCCATGAGAACAAGAGTGACCTGTAGAGGGCGAGATGGGACTCGGGTCGTTTGTGATCAAGATCATCTGTTCAAAACAGGTCCACTGAGCGGGTTTTGATGGGATATCCCCGAACTAAACGGAGATTTCAATGGGAAAATTATCATCTAGTAAATCGATGTTCAACCCCAAAATAGTGGTGTAATAGTTGTTGACCCATCCCTATTTGCAGGCACAGTAGGGGTTACAATCAGTAACGCATATTTGCGGGGCCCAATAAAAGACAGAGTATTAACACTGCAAGGCGGGGCCTCGTCGATAGCTAAGTTGGATTATAACTTCAATAACCACCTTTATGGTAGATACAATGCGGGGCCCCGAGATAGCTAAGTTGGTTTATAAGTCTAACTATAGTTTATGATACCTATAAGTATAGTGAATTGGGTTTATAAACCAACTTATAATTGGGGGGCCACATTGTATATAGTTCATGGGGACTGGGGTGCCCGAGCTTTTTTTTTCAGGGACCCCCTGTGGCCGACATGCGCCAGTGTCATTCGAAGAGGTGACTCTGCAAAATATCCATGAAAGATGTTCCCTTATCATCCTTTATTTGGAAACCAAATCTAGAAGGGAAATCATGGAAAATCTGACCTACAAAGAAAAGAAATCTTTGATCCATTGACCAAATTCTTGTTTCAAAGCTTGGCTTACCAGTACCAAGACGTGTTGGATGTAGGGAACCTGAGCCCCATGTAGGGAATATGATGCCATTTCCATCAGCACATCTCACCATGAAATATTTCGGAGGTGAAGCAATGCTAGGGAAATCACAGTATTATGTGATCAACATAAACAAGGGAAACCAACTAGGACTAGCTTATCTTTTGCTATAAATGATGATACGTATATGACATCATCAATTAGTACCCATAGGATCCACGTATGGTATATATGCTAATATTGGGGGTATATTGATGGTAAATGTTACCATATATAGCATACATGGACCCCATGGGGTATGAAACAAGTATACAGTATATTTACAAGCCAGGCCAACCAGCGACAAGCGGCGCCAAGTGGAAAACCATCTCTGACAAAAACCGCAGCTGATGGGCATCCCTTGGCCCGGCAGAGTTAGCACCACGGAGCATTGCACGGCAAAAACAAAACAACTCTGTTTGGGACGAAGCACACATAAATCCCAATTTTTGTTTAAATTGAATCTTTTCTGGTCAAACCAGCATGCACACCAATAGTTATATCATTTGCAATGATTGATGAAAAACGAGTTATATCCTCTTTTTCAACCACCACAAAGTTGTTCCAACCCTTCTTTATCAACCCCCTAGTGGTACTGTGCATGGAAGGAGCCGTTATAATCCCATTATTTGCAGTGTTTCATACCAACTAATAGTTGTTATACCAATAGTATACCCATGCATTGTATAATTGTATTGTAATAGTTTGTAACAGTATGTAATAGTATGTAATAGTATGTAATAGTATGTAGTAGTATGTAATAGTATGTAATAGTATCACTAGTTGTTAGAATTGCTTTTACCCCATTATTCCTACTAGTTGTGAATACCAATAGTCACCAACTCGTGATATCAACCAGTTCAGGTGGCCGACGGACTTGTACGAGAAGCTGCTGTACCTGGCACATATGCTGAATCCAGAAAGACCCACCGTGGCAGGCGACAGATCGACGGATCTGGAAGTCACTGAACCAACTCATGTGTTTGGGTGGGTTAGCATTGATAAAGTCAATATGTATGATATATAATAAATATAGTACTGATGAATTGGTTTTTATTTATCAAAAGCATAGTTAATACAGGATTATAAGACGTATAATTTAAAATATACATTTATTTAGTTTATATAAAGTTTAGTCATTATATTTATGTATAAATGTATATAATAACCGATGTTTGGGGAAGCACAAGAGAAAGTGCATCAACAACACAAATGGCTGCCGACGCAAGCGAGCATCTTTTCCAGGGATCACTTGAGCCAAAGTCCGCTGCTTGCGTCGGCCATTTCTGTCGTCGCTGCACTTTCTCTTGGTTGTCAGCCGTACACTGTTTTCGGGTCTTTTTTTTTCAATGGTTAAATCATTGTTGATATCCCTTGATTTTGTATCTCTGCCTAGTTTTGTTGAGAGTTCCCCAACATCATCAAGATAAACAACCATGTCTGACTGCTTGAGAAGCAGCTAGTGTACACCAATCGACACCTGCTGGTATTGAATTAGCACGTGGCGCTTGGATGCAGTCCCTTGACAATGGATAGTAGTTTGAAATCTACCCAAAATCCGTACCCAATTAAACCACCAATATGCAAAAAACACTAATGAATCCTGGAATATTTCATTGGTAACGCATCCAGGTTCGATCAAACTTCGGAAGGGTCATGATTATGAACTGGTTGTGTTGTTGACTTCCGCTTTAGATTTTTTTCCGGTAACATAGTTTGATTCACACATACGAAAAGTACGACATATATGAATATGTGTCAATTTCATTTTTTTGAAATGCGAAATTATATATGTGTGTGTGTAAACATTATACATCGCTTTGTGCATATATATATTTATTTATTTATATTTAATTATTTATTTATATTATAGATACATATGTATTTTTAAATCACATATACATGTATATATGCAGCATGCATACATCAATATTATCTCATATCGAGCCATAGCTGGTGTCGATCGAGTCAGGGGCGGTTAGCCCTACACATTGGTTTGCTCCCGTGAAATCAACCGTTCAATTAGCATAAAATCACCATAGACACAACCATAAAATCAACAGAATATGGGGATTTTATGGGATTTAAAATGGGATTACCCTCTGGTAATTAACATAGCTATTGAAAATGGTCCATGTATAGATGGTTTACCTATTAAAAATGGTGATTTTCCATGGCTATGTTAAATAACCAGAGGGTATACTATAAAATGGGAGGTTTATATAATCCAATACTATAGAATCACCATATAATCCAGAAAATTCAAAATGACCATTTGAATACTGGAAAATCATCGGAGGTTAAGCCATGGGGATAGCCTCAAACCATCAATGAATCATCATTTTTGATTTTCCATGAATATTGATCGAAGAAGCCAAAGAAATTTGAGTATGCTTATTGAGTGGTTTATGAATGATTTATTGGATCATGGTATCCCACTACTTCTTTGGTTAATTTTGAATAGGGTACCCCAGATCATCAATTTTTGTAGAATTTTCCATGAATATTGGATGGTTTATTGATGATTTAAGGCTATCCCATATTTTCCATTTACAAATCATGCATAAACTATTGCTGAAGATACTCCATCTATGATTGATCATTGGTCTACTCAATACCATTGATCATCTTTGATACTCCAATCAATGAATAGTAGCGATAATTATTGATGATAATGGATGATTATATCAATGATGATACTAATGATAATATTTAATGATTATTAATTTATTTTCCCATAATACGAATGATCAGTTACCATCAATGAATAACGATCAACGATAATCCAACAATTGAAGATACTCCACCATCAATTGATACCCCCATTGATCATCTTTGATTACCCAATAATTAATTTGATATCGGTAAATCATCATCTTTGATATCGATAAACCCATAGTGATTGATGGAGTACCGCTCGATAAACCCATAATTTAAATAATTTGATACTCATCTTTGATTATCCAATAGATAATTTGATATCAATGATTATTCATTCATTATCCCATAATACTAATGATCAGGTACCATCAATGAATAGTAGTTATCCATCAATGGTGATCATCTTTGATTGATAATGGATGATCATCTTTGATTGATACCCTCTGGTAAATTAACATAGACCCTGAAAAGCACCCATTTTTAGTGGAAACTAATCTTCCAAATCCTATCTGGCAGGGTCTATGTTAATTTATCAGAGGGTAGTGGATGATTATATCTTGGTGGCTCATCCCACTTAGTAAGTGGGTTAGTTCACCCCAGTTTTTTGAATGGATGAACCCTACTTATCCCATGTAAATCACTGGGGTTATAACCCATATACTAAGTGGGATATGGATGATTTGGGTACCTCTCGATCCCATGATCTCCAGCGGGGTATTTTCATAGGCCCCGAGTCCATGCCGGTCGATAGCTTAAAACCACGTGGCGAGTTGCCCAAGGCCCATGCTGGGTTTACCCCCCGGGTTTAGCCGGGGAAAACGGTGCTCTTAGTGGGATTTTATGGTGGTTGTTTAGTGTTTCCGTAGGGATTTTCATAGGATTGAACAAGGATTTCATTGGTTTTTTTTTAGGGGTTGCGGTTCGATGGGATTGAATGAGGAGTTGATGGGTTTGAATGGTTTTTTAATGGTGTTTTAGTAGGTTTTGATGGTGCTGATTGATTGAGACTTTTTCGGATTTCAAATGTGGTTTGATGGGGGCCTCTCCAAGCGGAGCCGATTTCTGGCTTCAGTATTGAGGTTGTTTTAATGGTATTGACAGTGTTTTGGAAGGGTGATTCACCATTGTTTCCAATGTAACAATATATATGGTTAGCACCCTAATCTCAACATAGGGGTTCTGGAGGGAGCGGTGAAGATGAATACAGCATATGTATATATATATATATATACAATTTGTACCCCCGACTAATAACTTTTTTTTAACCCGTATAGAAATATTCTACCATAGATTTCACCAACTTATAAACTACCTTAGTCATGGGGCATCATGTTGCAGAAATCCCATGAGTCTCCCGGTCGAATTCGTTGCAGGGTTTCCTGGACTTTGCGCTCTTCCTCCAAGTGCCCTTTGCCAATTCGGATGAATTCGGCATCGCCGAGGAGCGGTGGGTCCCTGGTGGATCCGCGGCGGATGTGGCTGCTGTGCTGGTTGTGCTGGTTTCGAAGAGATAAACCACACGGATTTGTCTGGATAGTTTTAGGGGATGCACCAATAAAATTTGGATTGTTTATGGTTGTTTTCATGTTGTTTGAAGGAAGATAGAGCTTTTTTGGGGTACCCATGACATACCCATGTCTACACCAGCACCATCCATGACCCATGGTACAAGTCCCCATGGAGTCGGCGGACATGGCAGACTCACCAGGGATGTGCTGACAGCAGTGGCTGGATGCTAAAGTGACGTTGCCTTTGATGGTCAAAGCGTGGCCAAAGTCAACCTATCCAAGAAGTTGTTGATCGAAAAACCGAGAGCGGGCCGCCGAAGCAGAAAAGACAGCCGAAGCAGAAAAGGCCCACAGGATGGTGCAATCGGAGCCTGTGTTGCCATTTGTCGGGGGAGCTTGTCACGGCCAAGCGACTTCCAGAAGTTGCTGACTTTTGTAAGGAGATCATTGTTGCGCTCTGGGCGTGGCTGAACGGTTCTGACTTTAACTGCTTAGATGTAGCTGGATAATAACCTACATACAACTCGGTATACTCTATGCAATTACAAGTGGGTTTTGACCATGATAAATCGTCATAAGGCTTATTAGTAGTTCGGTCACTGGGTCCAAAATTTTAAATCTTGGCGCAGCCTGGGGACTAAACTGTGCAAAACTGAGTGGGAACCGATGTCTTGCGATGATAACCTGTATATGTACCATCTAGGACTTTAACATAGCGATTGAAGATGATTTCCTCTAATGGTAATGATCCATAGCAAACTGTTGTATGGGCCATGGGGATATCCATGTCAGGTGAACGTCGTGATGATCCATGGGACTTCATGGATTACACTTCAAATTCTTCAAACAAGCAGAAACAAACATCAGGCTGTCTAAGATTGGCCATGTAAAATCAAACATCATGAACCCAGCTTAAAAGTGCAGTTCCACTCATCATTGCATATATATATATAACCGTAGTTGTAGGGGTTCTAATATCCCAACTTATGGAGCTTAAAACCCCAACAAGTGATACCCAACAATAACCCCAACTACACCCTCCCAGAGCCTGTCTCCAGACACCGCTGTTCATCGAGAAGAATTTGTCAGTGTTGCCGGAGGGACATCATCTGGAAAACTTCGCACCGGACGAAAGTCCGGTGGACTTTGTATCTTGCCGAGGGGCGACTGAGGAGAGGAGGATGGTGAATTTTGCTCCTAGCTAAGGAGCTTCTTTAACACCAAGAATCAAAGGGTAGTTAAGGGTAGTTTCCGCTTGATTGCGCCGCACGGGTCAGTCTTCATGTATTACAACCTCCAAGTACCACCCCCTAAGCGGCAACGTGTTAATATTCGCATAACTCAAGTCTCTAGAGCACAGCCTGAGCCTGGGAGCCCTGCCGCCTCCTCAGTACCTTTTCTGTCTCTGAGAGGGACCAGAATTCCGCCTTGGCGCCAACAAGACGATTCAGAAATTCATTTGAGCACTCCAAGGTCCGCTCCAGATTCAGAGATCGCTGAGGAGGCCCCTGCTCCCACGACAAGCCCAGTGTCGCTCTAGAACACCAAGAACCTCTTCAGCAGCATCCGGGCCTGCAGGTGAGGCAGTTCCAAGAGAACGCCGCGGTCGGTCGTCCAACAAATTGCATAGTGCGTGAATAGTGCAGGGACAGACCATAACCGTCTGGAAATATAAGCAGATTTGGTGTGTGTGTGTGTGTGATTTGTCACATCCCCAACAAGTTACTGTCTAATTTGAGAGGCGAAGAAACTGGGGGGATGTTCATCAACAAGTTATTGTGCGTAGATTCTGTCGACCGCTCCAACTGGCAATGGCTTGGCACTGCCAGATCCCATAAAGCCCCTTCGCTTTAAAGAGGTTGGAGGTTGATCGAAACTTCCACATGGACAAAAGAAGGTTTGGTTTCGTCATTGTATTTTGGCATGTCCCCATGACCTCTGGTTTTCACCATTTCAAACTTGTTCGGTTTCTTCACAATGGGATGATGATCCCAAAACGAAGGCACTATCACTGTGTGACAGTGGCACTATCAGCCATCTACCAATGGGCCCCTGATTTGGTATACCCCGAAATAACTTCATCTGTTTCAGGTCTGAATATTAACTACCCATGAACACATGGTAAATTAATTACCCTTTGGTCATTTAACAAAGCCATGGTATAGATGGCCCATAGAAATGGATGATTTTCCCGGCTATAAACCTCCATTTATAAGCGATTTTCCATGGCTATGTTAAATAAGCAGATGGTAGGCTTCGTTTCCTAACATTTTGCTCGGTTTGCCAATGGTCGGTTTGCCGCTGGGTTTTTACCTTGGCTGGATGGCTTCCGACTTTTTGGGGTTTGCCATGAATTCCATGATGTTCCTTCTGGTTATTTGACGTAGCTCTGGACAATCGCCATTTTCATTAAGGTGAACTAATGTAAATCGTTTTAAATCAGAAATCTGTAAACATGAGAATCTGTTGATAGCATTCCGATGGCTATGTTAAATTAACAGAGGTTCCGTGGGGAGAATTACTATCAGGTAGCTACTCATCCAATTCGCGAACCACTCTGTAGGATTTAGTGAACCATCCCCATCGATTGCTGTTGATAGTTACATCCCAGCTCAATTCTATATGCTATCTGCTTGGTGGTTTGGAACAATTTTATTTTTCCATATGTTGGGAAGAATCATCCCAACTGACTTTCATACTTTTCAGAGGAATTGAAACCATCAACCAGATATGGTTGCATCCTGTTGTATGTCAATGAGGTTTCTCACAACAGATCCCCGTACTCTTGGTTGCTTTTTTAATCCCAAGACACATTTCCATTAAATTCCATGTAAGCAATGGCGTTCCTATATATCCCATAGAATATCCCAATATCAAGGAGATTGACTCCCGTCATGGATTTTTCACTATTGGAGCAAAGTATGCAAGTATATATATATATATTATATTATATTATTTTATTAAATTATGCTATATTAATTTATATTATTCTATATTATATTATACTATATTATTTTATATTATATTATATTATCATCTATTATTTTATATTATATTATATTATCATCTATTATTTTATATTATATTTTATTTAATTTTTTTACTTTATATTATATATATTCTATTATACTCTCTTTTATTGTATTATATTATATTATTTTATCTAATTTACCTATATCTATCTGTCTATCTATCTATCTATCTATCTCCGGCTAAATCTGCGATGGTTAATAGAAAAATCATCCCCAAATGGAGGACATAGTTTCTATTAGAACATATAATCTTCGTGTAGAACATAATTTTTTTTAGATCACATACAGCTAGTATTAGCCCCAACTTGTTGGCAGTTACATTTATTTATATATTTATATTTGGTTTTATTTTTAGATTCCCATTCTAGTCCTCCATATATATATATATTAATTTATTGATTTACACCATATATAACTAGTATTAACCCCAATTAGCTGGCAATTATTTGTACACACCCCCATTTTATTCCTTATATATATATTTATATTTGCACATGTAGATATAGGTTCGTTGAGTTGGTTTCAATGAAAACCAACGACGAGACAAGAGGCTTCCCAGCAGAAAAAATGTGGTTTCTTTAAGTTTGTCCTGCAACCAATTGTGCGAATAGCGATATGTATGTATATATCTATTTATATACATTCAATATTAATGTATACGTACAAAGATATCAATATACAGCTTTATGTGTCTTCGTTTAAATTTCAAAATTACGTATATTAATAGATTGATCATGAAATTGATTAAATTAATGTTTTTCCATCTAATAGATTAATTTAATATCCCATATATATATATTTATATTATATATTTATATATCTATACAATAACATCCAAAAAAATTGAAAATTAATCAATGGTTAATAAATCCAATAACATCCAATTGAATAACTGGATTTACATGTATAAATCTAATTTAAATCTATTATGGGAGATATAACAAAGCCAAAAATATCAAATTTAATCTTACTGGTGCTAAACATACGGAATGGATGGGTTGCTGGGGATTGCTGGGATGATTATTACTAGTGATTATGGATCATTCCCGAAAATTCCCTGCTAAGCACCAGTAAGTAATAAATAGATGATTTTAGATTGGTTTGTATAATGGGATATTGAGTGTTACACACCACTTGATAACTGGGATGCACATCCAAGTAGGGGGTTCATTTCCATGGTTTTTTCCATGGGGACAAGCATTTTAGAAATGTAGATCATGTTCCTTGCCTGTAGATCAATTAAAATAGATTAATCGAATATCCCATATAATATATATATATATATATATATATTACTTTTAAAAAAATAGGATTTTATTTAAATGGTTGATAAATCCAACAACATCCAATTTAATAAATAATATATAATATCTCCCACTGCTCTGCAGTCAGGTGATGAAGCAGATGTCCGCCATCTACCCGCAGATCTACCAGGACCACAGTTTTGTGGAGCCGCTGGGATGGATCTGGAGCTACTTTTTGGATCAAAAAAACAAGTGGCGAAATGGTGATTTAATGGTGATTTATCAGGTTTCATGGGATTTAATAAGGATCTAATGTGATACATTGATGATTTTATTGGAATTTAATGGGATTTAATCATGGTTTAATGGGAATGAATGGGAATATCTGGCATAATCAGCCGTGGCTAGCTGGAAAATCTCCAATAAATCGAGGTTTATCGCAGGGAAAATCATTTGTAAATGGTGGAATTAATGCGATGCTAATGGGATATCAATGGGATACCAAGGAGGTCAACCCAATCATAAACTATATATATATACATGTATGCGTGGATATCGATAGATAGATAGATAGATAGATAGATAGATGGGTAGGTAGATAGGTAGATAGGTAGATAGGTAGATAGGTAGATAGGTAGATAGATAGGTAGATAGGTAGATAGATAGGTAGATAGGTAGATAGATAGGTAGATAGATAGATAGATAGGTAGATAGGTAGATAGATAGGTAGATAGGTAGATAGGTAGATAGGTAGATAGGTAGATAGGTAGATAGAGATAGATAGAGATAGATAGAGATAGATAGATAGAGATAGATAGAAAGATAGGTAGATAGATAGATAGATAGATAGATAAGATAGATAAATACGATAGATAAATAAGATAGATAAAAAAAATAGATCAATAAGATAGATAGATAAGAAAGATAGATAGATAGATAGGATGGATAGATAGATAGATAGACAGATAGAGAGAGATAGATAGATAAGATAGAATAGATAGATTAGATAGATAAGATAGAATAGATAGATAGATTAGATAGATAAGATAGATTAGGTTAGATTAGATTAGACTCGACTAGATTAGATTAGATTAGAATAGATAGATAGATAGATAGATAGCTAGATAGATAGATATAGATAGAGATAGATAGAGATAGATAGAGATAGATAGAGGGAGATAGAGATAGATAGAGATAGATAGATAGATAGATTGATCGATAGATCGATCGAGAGATAGATAGAGATAGATAGAGATAGATAGAGATAGATAGAGATAGATAGAGATAGATAGAGATAGATAGAGATAGATAGAGAGAGATAGAGATAGATAGAGATAGATAGA
>Ga0126342_10008618_pt1 | contig 18284 bp, 23 predicted proteins | sample Cyp1metagenome_FD_92528 | JGI IMG/M metagenome (GOLD analysis project Ga0126342, IMG submission 92528) | Coral microbial communities from Lord Howe Island, Old Settlement Bay, Australia - Cyphastrea 1 metagenome | ecosystem: Host-associated > Invertebrates > Cnidaria > Coral ... | reverse complement strand
TTAATGGTGATTTAATGGGATTTAATGGTGATTTAATGGGATTTAATGGTGATTTAATGGGATTTAATGGTGATTTAATGGGATTTAATGTTGATTTAATGGGATTTAATGGTGATTTAATGGGATTTAATGGTGATTTAATGGGATTTAATGGTGATTTATGTATACTTAATATGGGATAGGTTAATGTTAGTGGCTAACAAAATATCCACTTAAAGCCAGTTAAACAAAAATGTCATCTTAATTTTCGGACTAAGCCAGTTAATGTCCAGTTAAACAGTGGCCAACAAACACCAGTGGGATCCAGTCCGGTTTACCGGGATAATTCAGTTAGTACAGTAACTGTCCCATTAAACACCACTGGGGACTCTTAAATTTGTCAAATGCTGATCTGACCAATACCTCGATCCGAACCACATCATTGTGTATTTGTAGCAATGGAATGGGTTCAAGCAATCAAAGCAAGAAAAATGATGCATCCAAAGCATAAAATCCTTCCAAATGGCTATGGCTCGAAATGATTCTCCCCGGAAAATGGATGATTTGAGATTCAAAATGACCCATTCTTGGCTCTGACGGGTCCAGAGCCGTCGAAAATGCTGCCATACCAAAATCCTTGATAATCCTTGGTCCAGTTGATAAATTACCCTCTGGTAAACGTTTTCATAACTATGAAAAATCACCATTTTTCCATTTGGTAAATCAACTATGAAAAACGACTGGGCCATGGCTTTATTGAAGCTACTTTGACATTTCACCACAGGGTATGTCAAATTTCACCAAACCCACCAGGAATCATCCCAGCGGATTCCGCTGGGATGAGATCGGAGATTGGACCCAGAAGGGAGATTGGTCAACAACTAACATGGCTGATTGCTAGATAAATATATCATAAATGGATTAAGACTTAACATAGAATGTTAGTTGTTGATATAAATAAATCATAAAATAAGATTATAAATGGATTCAGACTCTTTTTACATTCTTTTACCATGTGTGTTTTTCCCGCCATGGGTGCTGAAGCATCCGTAGGCTGTGAAAGCGCAAGCTGTGGTTCCAGATGGTCAATGGTTACATGCAGGTTTCCTAAAATGGAGGTATCCCAAAATGGGTGGTTTATAAATGTTTATAATGCAAAATCCTATTGAAATGGATGATTTGGTGGTATCCCCATTTTAGGAAACCTCCACATCTATAGATCTGGATAAATCAGAATCATTGACTAACCCGAAATGTTCAATCATTTTGGGATGATTCCCCCATTTCTGATCACCATCTACTCTGACGTTGCAGTGAGGTCGTTCTAATTTATCCATAGATAGATAGATAGATAGATAGATAGATTAGATTAGATAAAATTAGATAACATTAGATAAGATAAGATTAGATTAGATTAGATTGGATTGGATAAGATTAGATTAGATTAGTTTCGATTAGATTAGATTAGATAGGATAGATAGATAGATAGATAGATAGATATCGAAGTTATATGAATGTGAAAATGAGCAAGCAATTTTTCTGCATTCACTGTCGGATTGGGGGAGCCTCAATCGGCGTGAACTCTTTGATTATGTTGGGTAAACGTCTAAATCACCAATCTGTGGATCAAAAACATATATAATATATCCTGTACATAAATACAATGCGTCAAAATCCTGATTTTGGTGGGTCATTTTTTGCCCGTCTTTTTCGGACAGAAAACCCCTGCCGGCCTCAACCCATTCCCAAAGTCACCTTGTCCTTTGATAGGAGCTCTGGCGAAGGAATCCTCAATTTCGGAGATTCCAATGTTGGAACTGTGGTGGAACTGTTGACCACGGTAAAACATGGAAAAAAACACCATGTCATTGTCATGTACAATATGGTACAACGGTATACAACGGTACAATATAGTTCGCTTTGGAACACCCAATTTTATGGGCTATGGCGGCTATGAAGCCAGGAATTGCCTTTCCTCTCCCTTCTAAATGGCAACGGTGCGCTGGGAATAAAGTGATCCCTTCTGTGCCCCATTTAAGCGGGGCCGTTTTGTCAGTGTAAGTCAAGTTACGTTGTAGCCAAAATGTGATACTTTGTTCCCAAAAAGATTTATCAGTCGTCTTCTAAATTATCCCACTTTTTTATAGTCATTTTCTTTTGCACCTGTTCTATCTTGGTGGCTGGGGCGACTTTTTATCCAGGTGATCCTCCAGGAATCCAGGAAGGCAGAAATCCACCACAGCGGAAAGCCCCAAAAAAAGAACAGCGGGCTTTATCAATCCAGGGTCGTGTCTAACTAATTTTCACTCTAACTATAATACGTATATATATATATGTATATATATACATATGTATATATATATATATATGAAAAATCACCCAGAGAATTTCCTCAACTTCAAAAATGGTTTTCTGCACTGCTGCATTTCCCCCAACATGTGGAAAGAAACACCTCTTGAGAGAGTCAAGACACGCCGGGATCGTCAGATCTTCCTGTTCCTCTTCGTCCTCATCCTCCACCTCCATAGCTTCCATGGAGTTTACCAGGCTTTCTGAGCGTCAGGGACGAAGTCACCATATTGGACTAGAATTCGCCATAGCAGTGATATGGGATGAGAATCATGAACCAGAATTCCCACCAAACAATCACACCAATCATTCCCATGATGTTATCATGGGAATCACTGATTGATTCTTCATCTCCCAATAGATTCCCATTAAACTCACTAAAAAAAACTCACTTTTAATGAATGGTGCTTCATGCAAGCGCCTTCCAGTTGTAAGTTGCAAGCCCGTCTCGATTTCCACCATTCATCCAACAGTAAAACCAAGTCATTCGTGAACCAACTTAGCTAGCTCGGATATACTTGGTGAAAATCTTCGTTACCCTCTGGTAAACTAACATAGCAATGGAAAATGACCATTTATAGTGGATTTACCCATTAAAAATGGTGATTTTCCATAGCTATGTTAGTTCACCAGTGGGTATACTGAGTATCCCCATCATATCCTCATCATATCCCCATGATATCCCCATGATGTTTCCCCATTTTCCCTTGAACTCCAGCCAGAAATTAACTGCGTGCAACGCGCAGTGCCGCAGAACCGGCGCCTCGACTCAACGCTTCCGCCGTGGGCCAACACACCAAGGAGCTCTCAGGGTTTGACACCTCTCGATACAAGTGGAAAATCGGACGTCCATGGAGGGGGCGTGAAGTTTCAAAACCATCTACTCAACTTGGAAGAATTTTAGCCAACAACAATTTCATTGCAACAAGATCATGTTTTTTTTGTTGAGTTTTGGAGGTTTTTGGGCTGAAGATGATTCAAAACGCACAATTCCGGACGACCATTGATGCTCAACAAGATCAGAGTTCAAGCTCCGACAAAGGTGATAGACAAAGATTTACACAAGGTGGTGCCCCCAGTTATAAATGGGTTATAATACCATTAACTAAACTACCATAGATATATCACCTATAAACCATAGTGAAATTGGACTTATTTGCACCAACTTAGCTAACTATGGGGCACACCACCCTGTAGTATCTATGAGGCAAACACACATTCCAAGAAATGGGGGTTTCCTAAGTCATGGGGGTACCCCAATAGCTGGATGGTTTATCTTGTGGAAAATCCATAAATTGATTTGGGGGTACCCCTATTTCAGGAAACCTCCAAATAAAGTTCAGGAACGGTAAGAAAACACTTTCTCTCGGATAGTTGTTTGAGGCTGCCTTGTTGAAGCCTAAAATGATGGGTACCTACTTGTAAATGGGACCTGACACATCATCCTAGTGAACTCGGACACCGTCAACCCCTGACAATTCCAGCACGGATCTTGATCACTGAAAAAAGGATGTTTAAATCGCCATGGAAATTTGTTGCGTAGCCAATGATTTGTGATCCATTTACACACCCTGAAAAACGTCAACAGTTCAAAGTGAAAAAAAAACTTATGGATCTTTATGGTCCATAGAAGGATGAAAAAGGGTGTATCTGAAAATACGGTCCTTCCAAATCCACCGGTTCATCATCAACTTCTCTAATCAAAAATGGCGCGATTCTTGGGACCCTGTTTTCAGACACCATGTTGATCTCCATGGAAATCGTGTGCGAAATCCCCAACGCGAAACGCCTAAAAACGTTTTGTCGTTTTGCCATCTGAAATGCCATCTTTGATTGGAATCTGTTGAGTTTTATAGATTTTCCCCTACTGAAATGCCAGTGATTTTGTTTAGCCATAGATTCCCCAAGTGATGAAATCTCCAAGCAGAAACTTCCGCTGCTTCCGCCCGGCGAAAATAACCCTACCTCCTTGGCGGGGATGAGGCCGAAAATGCCTGTGATTTTTGTCGAAAATGATGGTGGTTCATGAGGATATCATGGGGATACTTGGCCAACCAAGTACAACTAAGCAAGTTAGCCAAGTTAGAAAAGTTAGCTAGGTCATAGTAGGTTGGTTTGGGTTTTGTAACGTGTTGGGTGATGGACACATAGTTTGATGATGTTTGATGGGTCATCCAACCTCCTGATGGGGCGTTCGGATAACCCTTGCAGGAAGACACACCAGATGCGGATGTAAATCCAACCAAAAAATCGAAATGTTCACCCAGTTTGCATCTTCTTTTTTGGAACCATAGGTACACTAGGTACACCGTTCCCAAGTCGATGCTACGCCCGCTAGCTGCCTGGAATGTGGATCTTGTACAGGTGATCGATGCACCTCATGTCCTGATTGTTTGATGTTTCCCCCCATGGTGGGTCGAAATCTCCAGGACGAAACCCTGAATTTCTGAATCTTTCGATGCATGGATAAGGGAAGATGCCGACTGCTGGATACACGGATATGGCGAAGATTTTCTCAAATGAGGTGCCACTGGAAGAACGAGATTTATCATTTCAATGAATCATCCAATTTCAGGAGTTTGAGCCAATCCCATATTGTGGGTGTTGAAACTTTGAGTTAGGGATACTTGTGTACCCTCTGGTAAACAAACATAGCTATTGAACATTGCCATTTATAGTTTTCCCATTGAACATGGTGATTTTCCATAGTTATGTTAGTTTACCAGAGGGTATATTCAAACAAGGCTGGGTTTTTTCGGTCGTTTCGTGGAAATGAATCAATGAAAAACTTTCAGGCCAACCGGAATAAATGCACCATGTCCCATTGACATCCAATTACCATGTGGGTGGCATTCAACACACTATCTATCCTCAAAAAGGAGGTTTATCACATACCTCCCACATGTATTCCATTTGTTGATGGATCAAGACGCATTATACCATATTTGGGAGGATGAACAGCAAAAAATCCAGGCTTTTGACCCATGCTGATCTTACCCCATGGGCGTTAAAATGGGGGATCCCCAAGTCACCATGGGTTTCAATACTTAAATGGTCATCCATGACTTGGATGATTTCGGGGTACCCCCATGGCTTAGGAAACCTCCACATAAAAACTATTCTTGTATACATATATATATATATCCCATTACATACCCATTACGATTGGTATATTCCCATTATATATCCACTATATGGAGGTTTCCTGAAATGAAGGGGTACCCCTAAATCATCTACTTTAATAGGATTTACCATCCAGCTATTGGGGTACCCCCATGTATGAAACGCCCCTAATATGTACACCTAAAACATCTCGAAACCGTTCGTCCTGGGTCAGCGTCTCGCCCGCTATGACTTCACCCGCCACGTGGGTGGTCAAGTAGATGCAGTAGCGACCCAGAAGCAACTCGTCCTGCTGTCGCTGGCTGGTGTATCATTGGGATAAGAATGCTACAGGATGGGGGCCCCAGTCGATAGCTATTTTTCAGTTGTCTGAAACATGTGGCAAAAAAAACTATGGTTTCTGGTAGATATAACTATACTTAGTGGATGTTAATGGGGTTTATAAGCCAACTTATAACTGGGGGGGGCCATCCTGTAATATTAATACTTCGGATGTGTGGGAAATTGTGGGAATGTAATTGGGAAAACACCACTTTAATGTGAAAATCACAAGAACAATGGGACATTTTCTGGGACTGGAGATTCACCATCAAGCATTTCCTGTCTTTCCCCAAGAATTCACGGGAATATCGTGGGAAATCATGGAATATACCCTCCGCTTTCTGAAAAAAAAAAAATGATGTTCCCAGCGAACTAGCCACCTCCATGGTGAACGGCCACGGGGGGGATTTTCCAGCCATGGACATGATGACACCGGCAGGTAGCGAGCTGAGGTTTCAAACCATCAAATTTGGGGGTCGCCGATTTTCGGAGAAAAAAAACGGGGTCTCTTTTTGAGGTGTGTTTTTCGTATGTTTTCAATCAAGGGCCACCTCCAAAATCCAGATAGGTTGAAAAACTGCCCATAGTTGGGATGAACTGGGACTTCATTGATGAGTCAAAACCCTGGTAGCCTATGTGTTTTTGCACCAAAATAGCTTGTATAATTGCATAGATGGATGTTCATCACCCTATTCCAACGGTCCCATGGTACTAACCCATCCTAAAATTTCCATAGAATGCGAAATTCCAGAGTAAACCTTGGCTACTGTATGAGCTGATCAGGTGATATTTGCCCTGAAGTTCAATAATTGAAGTACTCTAACCTACCACACCGGTCAATAGTCAGATTATATATCCCTATACCATCATTTCTGTTGGTTCCTTCATGGTTCCCCCATTAGTTCGTCCCGGTCCAGCAAGCGTGAGTAGGTGTAGCCCACCACGCTACCCAAGTAGGGCGCCAAGGCACCGACATACTCCTCCAACAACCTCCGGCGACCAACGAAAAACTGCTGGGAAAAAACGGAGAAAATGTGGAAAATCACAGGGATTTGTTTGTGGAAAACATGGAAAATCACAGGGAAAACTGTGAAATATTTGAAAGCAAAATCGCAAAGACCTCAATTTTTTTTGATGTTTCAACGGTTGGGAAATTGTGGCATCACTGCAGCATCTGCAGAGATCACAAAAAACTGATCTAAGCTATGCGGGTGCGCCATGCCATGCCATGCCAACCTATATGGCCTGATGAAAAATCTGGCGATAGAAAAATCATGATGGGATGGCCATAATAGCTATAAGCCATGGCAATCATTGATATATCATTGATTGTATATACCAAAAAATATAGAATAGGTAATTATTGGTAATTAGCCATAGGTATATCATTAATATCCCATGATATATACTATGGTATATATATATATACTATATCCCATTCAGTGGTAATGAAAAAGGCGGTGAACAATGTAAACAGTCGTCAGACTGGGTCCCTACAAGGTCCTTCGAATGGAAAGGAAAACCATATCCGTATACCAAAGCTGTATACCATTGATCACTAGGAATCCTCTAGCAAGTTCAATGAGGGTTTTATAAGTCAGGTGAGGCCTAAAAAAACGTCGCGATTTTTACCAGCCCTAGTTGGCGTGGCGTGTCATCCCGCGATGCTCATCCCGCTACGGATTCCAGCTTCATCATGGCTATAGAAAAGCCATGACCCCGAAGTGATTTGGGTCTCTACTATGGCCTATACCCCAAAATCCATGGCTATTTGATAACTAGGATCAATGGTGATGATATTTGGCCATGGCTTTTAAAAAAAGAGGTCATGTATGTTCAGACAAAGCCATGTTAATATTTTTTCACCATGTAACTTGACCATGTCTTCCAAGGAACGGCATCAAAACCATCGACACTGCTGGCACCACCAAGAGCTGGGTCAAGCTGGTACAGTGCCCTGTCCACATTAGCGTCTGGCAAAAACCCGGGTCCCCAAGCCGGGTCCCCAAGTCATGGTGGTTTCAGTGATTTCAGAGGATTTACCCAAGAACCTGGTCATTTAGCCCATTGATTTACCCAAAAAAAATGGTGATTTTATTGGTGAGTGACCGATTCCATCGGATCACCGAACCAGATTTTTCCGAAACAGATCCGTGCCATGACGGGGTGAAACACCAGCGGACTTCGAAATGGACATGTCTTGAGCAGCGCAAGATGGAGATGTTCACAGCAAAACCATGGGATTTCACGTGGAATTACCCAGAGTACATGGGAATTTTGATGGGATGAAAAATGATGGAGTTGGACTTAGGGAACCTTATTGGTACCATGGTAAAATCACCCCCTGATTTGAGATACGAGCCCTTAAAAAATAGGCGTCCTTGATTGTAGAACCTAAAAAACTGCCATATCCAATAGGAATATAATCTTCCACACCCAATGTTTGGGAGGGTTGAGTCTCATCTATCCACTTGGTGCTCTTACTGGCTCGCAAATCCCCACTGCAATATCGAGTGGCCTGCAACCAGACAGGCATGGGGTATGTGTCAAAAATTGGGATGCTTGATTAGGATCATAACCCTTTTACACAACATGCTTGTCGGATGAATGCTATAAAAACATTTTTTGTAAAACTATATAATTATATAAGCACCTATATAAGCTACTTATATCATCTTATATCCATTTATATATACCCAGGGCAATTGCATGCAAATACCTGTTACAAACCCGCATGCAATTGTGACTGGTATGTGGTCAATAGCCATGGTTGCTAGTTCACCAATTCCTTTGATGTTTGCCCCAGCTATACATATCTATACATCGTGTGTAACCACTTTGTAGGTAGATAACCAAGTGATAGATGGGATGTGCTTGTACTGTTACAATCTGTTACATACTGCTACCACTTCTGATTCCTTCAAGATGGGACCTCATATTTTTTGTAGGGCTCCAAGTGGCTTGACTGTTGGGTTTCTCGTCCCAGTCGTCCCCTGAGCCTGCCACCAGTGACTTCAATGAGAGCGCCAGCACCCGAAGCCACGGAAAGTTCAGGGGAGAATCTGGATCTTTTCCTCGAAACAAACGACCAAAGTCATGTGAACTGCTGTTGTCCTTGCTGTTGTTGTTGCTGGTTGTTGCTGGTTGTTGCTGTTTGGCATGTGTATTTGTATTATTACTACTGCTCTTGTTCTTCTTGTTCTTGTTCTTGTTGTTGTTGTTCTTCTTCTTCTTCTTGTTCTTGTTCTTGTTCTTTCTGTTCTTCTTCTTCTTGTTGTTGTTGCTGGGGGTATTGAATCGGTGATGGGATTATTAACTATAGCTTATGGCTTATCCTCTGGAAATCTGACCGTTCATGGGTCATCTGCAGAAACACTGATCCCAAAAAATGTGCGTGACAGTAGGTTTATGTAAAGCAACCTCCAAAACAAATCATAAGTCCAACATGAGCCGGAAAAAAACAAAAAAAAAACTGGTTCAGCACGATCCAAGCTGCAGATCCTGACCCGTGCCGCTAAACATCCTGCCAGTTGTTGTAAGTTGATGCTGGCCATATGTTCCTCCTACTGTCCATGGTTTTTGATGCTTAATCCTCCATTTTTTGTGGGTCCCTTTCTTTGGGGTCTCGAACTCTACTGGCGTTGATGGCAAAATATCGCGGTGAAACAGTGTTGAAAAGCCTCCCTCAAAATAGTGACATCTGCAGAGAAAATATTAGGAAGCACCACCTGGTCAGATGAAAAAACAAAATGCCTAACCACCAGGTGAAACCTGTTAAACCAGCTACACCTCCTGATATTGGAAATCAAGATATTTTTGCTGAGCCCCTGGTACAACCACCAGTTCTTTGGCAAAACCTGTTTTTCTGCCACGTGGCTGCAGGGTTGCCCCGGAGAACACACACGCATGGCCTCGGATTTGGTTTTCATCATCCACACAGGTTCGGGTTTCGAATGATTGGACCCATAGAACGCTCTGGAGCATATGGCAGAGTCAATGCCAAAAAATGTTTTTAAAAAAAAAAAAGATCATTTGGAGATGTAGCCTTGACAGCCATCACGCCGTTTAACGAATTCTTTGTGGGCACAAAAGCCATATGACATCTTGGGATATTTCAATCAACAAAACAAAGTCAGGGTTGCTCCCACACTGGATACGTTTGGAGGGGAAAGTGGTGAAATAAAGATGTAAACATCGGGGGAATGCTGTAAAACGACCCATCATGTCCTGGCTAACAAAAATACTGGATATGTTGAGCGACCATGATCCAAACACTCCTGCCACGGCGAACGGTTCGCTTCCATGGTCTATCACGATCTCCCCCTTAAAATGAACAGTCGTACCCCCTACTTTTTGAACAACACAAAATACTGGCGAAAAATATCCCAAGAGATCCAAACAAACATATACAGATATATACATGTCCAAACGAATACGTCCAATATATGTTGAATATATCCCATTGTATCCGCATGCTGTTGTTGCTGTTGTTGCTGTTGTTGCTGTTGTTGCTGTTGTTGTTGTTGCTGTGATTGCTGTTGTAAAGAAATATGAGCAGTGTTCAAAACCCCTCTGTCATTCCATTTCATCCTGGTTAAGAACGGGATTCCCCGTTCTTGGATTATGATATAATCCCCAATGACTATGAAAGGTAGTATAATCCCCGAACTAATCATCAACCCTGCCAGGGGTAGATCGCAGCCACTGCTATGAAAGTCAATCCCCGGATTCCGCAGAAACCCATCCGACCAAAGTGACGGGAGTGCAGCGGCTGCAGCCCATCCACGCGAAATCCATAGTGAGGTCCTTGGGCGATCGAGATGGGAAGAAACATGAGTTTTTGTTTTTTTTCCGGAAAAAAAAAACAGGGAGTAATGGAATATCATGGAATAATATCTGATATCAAAGGATTATATATAGCTATATTTTTACATATGTACAAAAACGAGTTCATAATGTTGTGTATCATTTCGCAATCTCTATTCTTCAGTGATGTTTTTGAGATCGAAGATTTGCTCACGGAATTTCATCACCAGCATGAATAGATCTGCGGATCACACACCAACTCTTCAACCACTGATTGAACGCTGGTTCAACAAAAGAATTTAGAATCTGAGGACTACACAATTTAAAACGTTTGTATTTACGGGTTGCACAAGTTCTCGTGCCATCAAATATACACATGACACATGATGCTTTTCTTTCAAACTATCCTCTGGTACTTTCACATTTTGACATCGAAAATGACCCATGACAGCAGATTAGTCGCTTTATAAAAAAAATAACTATGTTCCATGGCAAACTGTTAGGTTTCCAAAGGGCATTAACCAATAGTCAATCATATCTGATGAAAATTCCATTACATTCAAATTCTACCACCATTTTTCATGGAAATGGGCATCCATCGCTCGCATTTTCCCATGGTCATGGCGACGTCCGGATCAAGGCAAAGGACTGTGCCCTGGTTTTGTCTAAAATGTCGGCACTTCATGAAATTTCATCAACGCTACTGCAGGCTGGTGCCCCCCAGTGATCGCTAAATCGCGATTGGTTGGTTGGTGCTTTTATGTTCATCCAATTTCGCGCCATGGTAACTTTGTTGGTGATATATCGAACTAGTTGGGATTTTGTCACCCATTTCTAACTGAAGAAACACCACCTTCTGGGACATCCGATTCATGGGGATATCATCTGGTTGGTGGCTGAGCCACCTACCCCTCTGAAAAATCATGGAGTGAAAGTCAGTTGGGATGATGAAATTCCCAACTGTTTCTGGAAAAATCCATTAAAATCCGTTAAAATCTATTAAACCACTATAATCCATTAATCCCAACTGTTTCTGGAAAGTCTAATCAAAAATTCCATGGTTCCAGTCACCACCAACCAGTCATGGACAGTTTCAAACGCGATATGGTCATCGGTCATCCATCCCGTTTCGAGCATCCCCCAAGGACTGCTTTCCCTGGATCGATCAAACATATCAAACTATGACCGTGACCAAATCCTGTCATGTTGAAACCACATGAAGAAAAACTACCATCTGGTTATGACTAACAGTTCGCCATGGAAAATCACCATTTGTAATAGGTAAACCATCTATAAATGGGTCATTTTCCATGGCTATGTTAAATAAATTTAAACAATCAGAGGGTAAAACATCAAATGATAGTAAATCCATCCTCCATGGCTCCATGGTGCAAAGCAAAAAAACAAAAATATTTCGGTCACATAGCATTGGCGTTTGATTCAGAGATCCACAGAACCAAACCATCCAAAAAATACCTCTTCTTGGGGATATGTTTTTTCACCCCAGCTTGGGTCGATAATTCAAATTGGTCATTGGTGGATCCCGCAAAACACGCCACTACCACAAGCACAGCATGATAACGAACAATGACCAGATTTGGATTCTGTCAATCCCCGGTGCTCAGTTTCATCTAATGTGATATGCCCTCATTGACAGTATGAAATATCAGGCAGATATGGAGGTTTCCTGACATAGGGCTACCCCGAAATCATCCATCTGAGTTTCGGATTTTCCACCAGAAAAACCATCCATTTATGGGGTACCACCATTTATGGAAACCCACATATGGTTATATTTAAAGACACCGAAAGATAAAAACGCCCTCAATGCTGCCGCTGCGAAACTGGAAGGGTCCGAATTGGGTTCTGAAGGGCGCCCATGGCCTCAAATCGGGATAAAAACCCACTGCCCAGGGTGGGTCAAAACCCTAAATTCCAGGGGGGGAAAACCTCATTTTCCCATGAAAATTGCAACTTGTAGGGGCATTCCCTATGTTCAGACTGTGGGGAAACAGAGTCTCGTTCTCGGCAAACCATCTCGGCTTCATACCCAGTTCAGTTCGTTTCATCTACCAAAGTAATCATGATGCCCTAAAAATTGTGAGAGTGACACAACGAAGCACACCAACCAAAACAAACTGGTCAAAAGGTTTTTTGTTTCTCAGACGCTGGAATAAGGATTCAAAGGGATCTGGTGTTTCTGCCATGACAACAGCTGAGCTATCCTTGAACGACCAACACTGCCCAGGGGCCTCTACCGCCCCACCTCAAACGTTTCAAGTCAAACTTCTGGGGTGATCCTGGAGTTAGCACATAAGAATAGCCAGCAGTTCTTTAAATCCCCGTTGTAGCCGGTTTTAACCCGCTATGACTTCACGTGCCAACTTCATTGGCCGTACAGGTCCGCCATGTGCGACCAAGCCACCTCTGAGCTGTTCTCCCTGGGCCAAGCGATGGCAAGGGACCCCTTGGGACAGAAACACTCATGGCCTGCCACGTGGGCCTCGTGTCAGATTGGAAAAAATTGGCGCGGCTGCAACACATCTCTAAAATTTATAATTTCCAGATATATGATGTTCCTCTTTGACATGGTGATCTTGCATTGCTACATAAATCTTGGAGATTGTTGGATTGCCAAAGGCTACCCTGGAGTAAACATAGAAAAAGATGTGGGAAATCAATGGTTTCCCTCTGGAAATGATCTACAAATGATGGGTTTTCCAGCTTCAATTCGTGCCAAAAGTACCAGTATGTGAAACCACCAACCAGCCAGCTATGAAACCTAATAGCATATCAAAACCTTCCGTAAATGTGGGTACCCCAAAATGGATGGTTTATAATGCTTTATACTGGACCATCCTATTAAAATGGATGATTTGGGGGACCTCCATTTCAATAAACATCTATATGTTGGCTCTGGCTGATGATCAATTTGTATGTCCCCAAAAAAATCAATTGATCTTTGCTTACCCAGCTGATAACGGTGGATCGATACAAATTTCAGCAGCCATTTTTTTCGGGAAATCACCAGCCAAACTAGAGATTGGAGCTAAAAACTCTGGGACCTCACCACTACAAAGTGAAAAAAATGAAAAGCATGTCCTACACAAGGATGGGATTTGGAGCTATTCAGTGCCTTCCAAAAAAACTATCCCAGATGACATATTTCTGAGCCGAGTTTCTAAGCCGATTCCCTTCAGAAAAGTTGGTTGCTCCACTTTGAGTTCTTGCAAACCAAGCAGATTCTGGCAAATCATTCCCAAATCTGGAATAAGTCCAGATTAAGTGGGGTGGTGTCCATTCCGAACCATCTATGGTGCCTGGGTGCTGCAGACACTTGGGGCACCCGACTTGCAACTCCAAGCATGTCATTTTTGCTTCGTACCCTCCCGTAATTTTTCACGTGGCTGGCTGGAAAAAAATCCACCTCTTCATGGGAAATATGGGTGATTTTCCAGCAAACCAAGTCATGGCATCAATAGCCTAAAAACCCACCGATTTTGCAACCCCATCTACAGCAATAGCGATTGCGAATCCTGATTAGTCACACTTTATTTCTGGTTAAATCATGTTAAATCCCCATTTTGTATGTTTTTGTTCGTCCCACTCTTTGCTCAGACATACAGATCACCCAAACCAAGGTTTACCCATGTCAAACCCAGATTTTTTTATCATGATTGATCTACACTAATTGAGCTTTGGCCTTGCCCAAAACGTCATTTTATCTTGCGAATCACTTCCCCCAATATTGAATAGCTACCCCTATTTAAAAAATAATAATCTAGTATTGGATCTCTTCATTTTGGGGGTCCATATAGGGATATAATATGACCGAAAGAAGGGATGAAACACATTTAAAAAAAACACCACATTCATTAACAGGCTAGGCTAGGGCTTTGTCAATCCAGTGTCCGGGATTTGCATCTCATCATCTCATCCCATTTTGACATATCGCCAAGCCGCGCTGTGATGAAGTTCACTAAGTCGTCAGTGTGTGTCTTAACCTGATGATGATGATGATGGTGGTGGTGGTGGTGATGGTGGTGATGGTGGTGGTGGTGGTGATGGTGCTAGTGCTGGTGATGATGATGATGATGGTGGTGGTGGTGGTGGTGATGGTGCTAGTGCTGGTGATGATGATGATGATGGTGATGATGATGATGATGATGATGGTGGTGGTGGTGCTAGTGCTAGTGCTGGTGATGATGATGATGATGGTGATGGTGCTGGTGATGATGATGATGGTGATGATGATGATGCTGATGATGATGCTGGTGATGGTGCTGATGATGATGATGATGATGATGCTGGTGATGGTGCTGGTGCTGGTGCTGATGATGATGATGATGATGATGATGGTGATGGTGATGGTGGTGATGGTGGTGGTGGTGGTGATGGTGCTAGTGCTGGTGATGATGATGATGATGATGATGATGATGATGATGATGATGCTGCTGGTGGTGGTGATGATGATGACGATGACGATGATGACGGTGACGACGACGACGACGACGACGACGACGATGATGGCGATCTGTCATCAATAATTTAGTTCCCGCATGGGTCATCCGAATTGAGTCAAGCAATTTACAGTGAGTGATTCCCATGATTTTAATCCCCAATAAACCAAGCAGTAAGCTGCCTGGAACATGTTCATATAATTTACTGAACGGGCTCATTTTCAGCAACAACCGAGTGGGAATCCAACAGTGGTTCCAGCGCTTCCGCAACAGCGCGGACTACTTCAAGGTCATCTGTGAACAGGTTGTAGATTTCAATTCCAAAGAGCCTCAAGAACTACAATTTTTGCAGTTTCGAATCGTGCTTTGCGCAAAAACCTGCAGGGTTCGAGTCATACCAAATTCCAAAAGTGTGGCTGTACCCTTGAGCCAGTTTTCTGCCCACGCACCTAGCACAAAGAATTGGCCAGTGGCACACCTAAAGAGCATGTGCCAACTAGCAAGTGACAGACTGGCCGCGGAAGAAACAAAGAGACAAATCATAAAGCGCTTCCTGACACAAGGTTCCCCGCCTGGAATCTTAGAGCAGATGTTGGCTGTTGAAGCGTGGCAAACTCACAAACAAAGAACAGAGTCAAAGCAGAAAGTTTGGTGGCTCCCCATACCATGGCACCCTGCATGGATCCTGGCGAATTTTGGACGGGTGATCCGTAGCATGTTTGCCCCGGAGCACCGAGCCATCATACAGCAGGCCTTCAACATTACTGACCCAAATTCAGTCCCTGTAGTACGCCTTGCTTGGAAAAACAGATTGCCACACAGTGGACAAATGCTTCAAAGATTATGAGACGGAAGGTTGGCAGGGGAAGGTGGAGGATGCATCAGCAGCATCAGCAGCTGTTGCTGAAAGACAGTGGCCGCCGTGTGCGGTTTTTTCACATGTGTCAATTTGATTTTCACATTTGCAAGTTCAGTCGTGCACCTCCGGATTTTTTCTCAAAGGGAGGTGAGGACATGTAAGCCCCGTGTTGGTTCCAAGGCCAACACCCTTATTTTCTTAGAAATGTCAGATGGAAGCGGCAGTGCAAAAGATCAGAGGGAAATTGAGCCTCGACCGGCAATTGCACCAGTGATGAGTGGAGTCAAGCAATTTACAGTGAGTGATTCCCATGATTTTAATCCCCAATAAACCAAGCAGTAAGCTGCCTGGAACATGTTCATATAATTTATTGAACGAGGATTTTAGTCACAGCTCACCTGTTTTTGAGAGACTTGGCAAAAAGAAAGTTCCGCCCCTGCGGTGGCAGTGAGAAAAATGTGGGGGTCTCGCCCCAATCGCAACTTCACCCACCATTCATATCTCTGCGAAAAAGAACTAATTGGTGTTGCCTCTCCGGGGACGTAAACGTGATGGTGGAGGTTCGCCCAATATGCAGAGTATTGGGGAAGTCACCTGACTGGGTAGGATACCAATCCCCCATGACTGGGTAATGTCAACCCCGGATGAGACTAAACCATGGTTGATTAATTAGAGGGGTACTCCTCCAATAGTCATGTCATCTAATACTTAAATGGTACCCCCCCCAATTCAACAGCCCAGGGGTTTATTAATCCAGGGTTGACATTACCTTGTTTTGCTGCCACTTAGGGTCATGACTGAAACAAGATCCCAAAAATATCTAGATATCACCATTCAATTCACAGCTCGACCCTGCCACCCTGCCATAACTCGGACGTTAGAATCGCTGGAATCCACTGGGCTTTGACCATTCAACCCACGGAAATCCGTTCTGTTTTATGCTTGATGAAGGGGAGTAAAATTGAGTAAAATCATCTAGTTCATGAATGTTCATGATGTTTTCTTTGAAGCGGTACTATACCAGAGTATACAAATGGCTGTCGTTCAAAACTTGCCACTTTCCAAATTGGATATACATTTGAGACAGAAATGCCAACACGTTCATACAAGTATCAACATCCATTTACTGTAGCGATACAAAGCACAAACATGCGCTGAAAACAAGCAGAACCTGTCGAACTTGGTGATGTTCCAGTCATTGACCAGACTGTCACTGAGATCCAGAGGCAGAATCCCGATTTTTGTACCCCCAAGCTTTCTGAACCTGGGCAATTTCTGAACCTGCTCAGTATTCCAAAGAAAACAAAAGAGGCAGTTTCGGGCATCAACATTTGGAACTCAATTGAAACCTTCAAATACCCAGTTGGAGTCTTGAAATAACAAATAGATATCTTTAGTATCCAGGCCAAATTTCCAGCAAGCCGCCTCCATACACAGCCGGTTGCGGAAGTATGGTAGCCTGGGACGTGGGGGACCCTTGGGACCGTTGCTGGAAGGCAAATGGTGGATATAAAATCAATGGGATATAGAAATGTTGATGGTAAATCAATGATATCATTGATTTACCATCAAAAATTATAGTTATATATACATATATGATACCTATAATACCATTGTGCCACAAGATGGTTTCTATTGGAAGATCATCGGTTCCCATAATTTGGGTGATCCTTGAGGGATGTCAACGATGTTTTTAGCAGGAATTACATGCTGTTACACTAGCTGGTAAATGCCCTCATTGAACATTACATTACCCAACTACTGTATTGGGGATATAGTGATATAATCTCCAACAGATACTGGAAAGTCATGTTCAAAATCCCCGAATGGACATTTACCAACCCCTGTGTTATGGTATTACAGTTGCACTTCCACTCTGCTGACAAATCCTCGGCGTTGGTCATCCCAAATTTCCTGGAGACAATTTATTCGACTAGCCAGGTACTTACCATCTGGTTGTTTGTTACAGTTCGCCATGGAAAATCCACCCACTTTTAGTAGGTAAACCATCTATTTCTATGGGCCAAGATCAACCGAGGGTCCACCACAGCCTCCAGTGGTCCACTCAGTAATCCATTTATAGATGGCTTAGCCATGGTTAGCCCACTTATTTTTGGGGGAACTTACATGAACTTACTATCCAATCACCAGGGTCACTTCCTAATCATATGCCTACTAGGCCTACTATAATCCCCCAAGTCACAACCATTTTGAATACAGTGGCGCTGATTAAGATTTGGATAAAAGAATGCTGATTTAATGATATTTGTTAACTAATGGGATTATTCACTAATGAATTTACTGACATTTGTTAACTAATGGAATTATTCACTAATGAATTTACTGACATTTGTTAACTAATTGGGATTATTCACTAATGAATTTAC
>Ga0126342_10008617_pt1 | contig 18285 bp, 21 predicted proteins | sample Cyp1metagenome_FD_92528 | JGI IMG/M metagenome (GOLD analysis project Ga0126342, IMG submission 92528) | Coral microbial communities from Lord Howe Island, Old Settlement Bay, Australia - Cyphastrea 1 metagenome | ecosystem: Host-associated > Invertebrates > Cnidaria > Coral ... | reverse complement strand
TCGCCTTTGGAAGCTCGGCTGCTACCTATGAAGGGTGTGATTGTCCACAAGCACCACCACACAGGGAACTGAACCAGAACCAAACCGAAATTCTCTAGTGCCCTTCTCCTGCCGGACCCCGGGTGGCAGTGGGCGGCAGCCCTTTACATAATGATTATAATATCCAACTTTCGCGAAAACTTTCGCGAAAAAAATGTTACTTTCGCGAACGCGAAAAAAACTTTCGCGAGGGTTTCCAACATAACATGCACGGCTTTCGCAACTAAAACTCCTTACAAGGACCTTTAGATCGATCACCATATATATTCATTTGCATGTGTTCATGTCGTGTTCTATGTTGACATTCCAAGAAAGTACTGAATGACTAAGGCAAGCACATTTGATCTATCCCCAACAGGAGGAGTGGTTGGTCCACCCCCAGAACGGAGAAATCCTGAGGACAACTCACATGAAATGTCCAGAAACTTCCAGATGGTCAATGACTGCACTTTCTCTGGACTTTCGGAGATCATAGCCCAGACTCCAGCGCAAATTCCACATGACCAATCTTCACCTTAGGCGAACTGTCGTGAGGCCTTGCCTTTTTCATCCTTCTCATGAGTTATTTCCAGCTGACTAGGATCCAAATAATCAAAATGCAACAGGATACCTCGATGCAAACATGGAACTGGCACACTCCGCAGCTTGCCCAGAATTCTAGCAGTGCCGACTCCAGCAGCCATTCCTGGCAAGCAATTCATCCATGATATTCCGATGTTCTAAATGGTATTCAATGGTTTGTATTGGTATTAAATGATATTAAGCGATATCCATCACATCATGATGAAATTTTGATATCATGTCATATACCATCATATACCAATAAATGGCCCAGGCCGGGGTCGCGGTCTGGGTCGGCAACCAAAAGGGCTGAGTCGGCAACTATGAGTCGGCAACCAAAAAGGGCTGAGTCGGCAACCAAAACCCGTCTGAGTCGGCAACCAAAAGCGCTGAGTCGGCAACTATGAGTCGGCAACCAAAAAGGGCTGAGTCGGCAACCAAAAGCGCTGAGTCGGGAACTATGAGTCGGCAACTAAGAAAGCGCTGATTCGGCAACCAAAAAACAAACATAGTTGGCAACTAAAAATGGATGCAAAGCTTAGATTGCAGAGACTCCGCTGTCCTCTAAGATAGAGGCGGTAACTCCTATTCCAGAGCCTCTGTTCTCCTCTAAAATAGAGGCACTCCGTCTTCCTCTAAAATAATGGAACAGCTACTATACTCCAGAGACTCCGTTCTGCTCTCAAATAGAGGCAGTAGCTCCGCAACCCCACACCACCCCCTCACGTCATGGTGATGGTTCTGCATGTAGGCTGTATGTAGGAGGCTCTATGTAGATCTATGTAGGACATAGTTTACACACCCCGCTCTTCTGTGGGATGGGTGGGGGCTAGGTAGTGCGTCACTAGCATGTAAGGCAAAAAGTAGGTAGTATGTGGCTAGCATGCTCCACGCCCCCCGTGTGGGATGGGTGGGGTGTTATAAAGGTACCATGTAGATAGTGTATGGGTAGTACATGACTAGCATATATGTATAGCACATGAGATCTTGACAGTAGCTAATACATGGTTACTATAAGGATGCTGTATGGTTGTAAACTGCATATTAGATTGTATGCGCTGTATGGGCATATAGGCAGCGAACTGTGAACCGCACAGATTGATATTCTTCTTGCATGGGTGTGCACTCAAGTTCTTGAAAAGAGCCATAGAGAATGGATATGAATACCAGCACTTCCTTCCCTCTTTGCTTTTGAACCACGAAGAACAACGAAGACAAAGGGGCCCTGGATGGACCTGACCATGTCTGTTGCGGTGGGGCTGGAGCGAACGGTGGGGGCAGTTTTACAACCTCCCCACTTGTACCGCATTTGTTGCGGGTACCAAACTGGCACGTCTTATTCGATATCTTTTCTCTAAACCGATGCCGCTCGCTCACCCAGTGGCGTGCGTGAACTTGAAGAGGCACTGTGGTTCTGCCCTGGCGGAAAAGCAGCTGCTGCTGCATGCGGTGACGCAACTGCATCGCTATCGCACCCCATGGATGCCGACAATGGTATGCCTCACCGAGCTCAGGCGCTCACACCTCTGCCCTATATATGTTCGGGGCTCTCATCGCCGTTCACCGGCGACGGCGGACTCTCCATCTTGAACGACCCTGCATGGAGGTATCATGTGGGTAGTATATAGGTGGCATGAAGCCAGCATGTAAATATAGCACATGGATGGTGGTATATGGCCAGGCCACCAGCATGGGGGAGTACTGGAGGGAATACCAAGCGGCCTTCACCCTGAGGCCAGTGGCGGTACACCCCCTTTTCGATCCATCCCCCCTGCGAAAACTCTACACTAAATTCGCGGTGTAAAGAGTAGATGCTAAAGAAACTCAAAACGGTTCCTCTATTCCCGAATCTCTCATTGGGTATTTCACACCTTTCTCCGCCTTTGTGCTATCGTCAGTCTGGCAGTCGCGTGCTGCGCGGCAAACTTTGCGTCTCAGGTGCTGAGGTGGGGTGGGTTGCCGGCCGCCGGCCGGGACCATACATGTATATGTATATGTATATGTATGTGTGTGTGTGTATTTAAAAAAACTCTCTCTCCCTCTCTCTTTATTTACCTTATTCATATTTGTTTTTATTTGTTTATTTATTTAATTATTCGTTTATTAGGTATTTGTGTGTTTATTTATTGATCTATTTATGTATTTCTGCGTTTATGCATTTATCTATGTTTTAATTATTGTCTATCTAGTTTATCTATTTATTTATGATTTGATACTTTACCATACACCAATGCTATTTGGTACTTTACCATACATCAATGTGTGCATGAGTGTCTCATGCCTGTCCTTGGTATCGACTGTCCAGCCGCGACTCCAAGCCCAACGTTCTCACCAGCGGCATCGAGATCACCTCAGCGCTGCAAGGCAGGGCCCACGCAGTGACGCGACGTGAGATGGCTGCAGTTGAGCTGCTGATGTTTGAGCTCCAGTGTCCACCATCATCTCAACGGCACGATTTCCCATCTCACACCTGGAACAAGTTGGATCAATTGGGTGACGTGCCATGCAGCCCACGAACCTTCTTTGCTACCACGCAATCTTGGAGATTCGGAGATTCTCTGCTGCAAAGAGTCGCCACATGCAAAAGCTCATCATTGATGCCCTCTTCCATCATTGGTGGAGCCGACAGTCCTGAAGATCTGCCAAGCATACCTGTCATACCCATCATATTATCTTTCAGGTGCGTCACTTGTCAGTTGGTCCTGGACCTGGAAGCGCAAAACCATTGGGAAAAGGCGAAGACGATGGAAGTGTGAAGCTGTTCTCCGCCGTGCAGCGTGGACATGCTGCTTGGACGGTCTCGGCTCAAATCGAATTTTTATGGCTGGAGAACTCTGTAGTGCAAATCCATTCATCGAAGGAAGTTTAGAAGTCAAACTTCTGACAATCAATATGGACAGATGGAAAAGCAGAGATGGGAAGAGTCAGAGAAGAGAAAGGAAGAAGAAAGAAGATCAGAGAAGAGAAAGGCAGCAGAAAGAAGATCAAGGCGCTCCAAAACGTAGAAAAGTCGCGAAACACCGTGTTGTTCCAATGTTTTGGGGCCCCGGAGGGTCGAAGAGGAGGCTCGCTAAAGTGGCGGGTGCGGAGCCATCTGGTCAGATGAGAGATGAGGAATTGCACCCCATTGTGGTGGGAGCCAAACTGTGAAAAACGCAACAGGTTCGGAGCACTCTTGGAAGTTGAGACGTTGCAAAAGTGCACACCGTTCGGAAGTCAAAGGTCAAAATGTCAAAACACACCACATTCGGAGCACTTTTGAAAATTCAGATACTCAAAAACTGCACGCCGTTGCGGTGCGAAGCACATTTGGAAGTCAAAATGGCCAAAACACATCAAAACACATCACGTTCGGAGCACTTTTGGAAGTTCAGATGTTGCAAAGGTGGACGCCGGTCTGGCGCGAAGCACGCTTGGAAGTCAAAATGTGAAAAACACAGCGGGTTCGGAACACTTTTGGAAGTTGAGATGTTGAAAAAGTGCACGCCGTTGTGGCGCGAAGCACATCTCGAAGTAAAAATGCTAAAAAGGCACATCTTCGCGCCACTTTTGGACGTTGAGATGTTGAAAAAGTGCACGGCGTTGTGGCGTGAAGCGCGTTTCGAAGTCAATAAGCACACCACTTTCGGATTTTGGAGGTGCTACTGCTACTGCTACTACTACTATTACTACTACTGCCATTACCACTACTACTACTACTGCTGCTGCTGCTGCTACTACTACTGCTGCTACTACTACTACTGCTGCTGCTGCTGCTACTACTACCACCACCACTACAACTACTTCTTCTTCTACTTCTAGTCCTACTTCTACAACTACTACAACACCAACACCAACACCAACTACACCTACACCTACACATAGACTACGCCTACACCTAGACCTACAACTACAACTACACCTACACTATACCTACACTACACTAAAACTATCTAAAACTAAAACTACAACTATCACTACCACTACGACTACCACTACAACTACAACTACACTACACCACACTACATCCAGCAGTTGTTGGTGAGGTGACCACTGCAACCATCCCAAAAAGCAAAACTCCAACCACCTTGCGGTCCATCAGTGGATTCACTCTGCCATCCATGCATCACAACAACCAAACCTCTCCTATAGGTTTCCTGTTTTTGAAACTTCCGCCACCGCCTTGTGGTGGTACTAGTGGTAATTCGAGTGCACAAAGTTCTTAAGCTTCCATGCCAATTGCAGGCTGGTTGCAGAGCCAGGCTGAGCTGATGCTGGTACCTGCACCTCAGGGGACTGACGCTTTCACCTCGGCCTTGCTGTCCATTGAGTCATTGCTGTCCTGTTGGGCGTGCAAAACCGCCTGCACACTATTTCCGCACACTCCACATTGCATAGCAACCACCTGCACGCAACATCGGGAGTAGCACAATATAGATCAATGATGATCAATGCAACCACTAGTAAAACCTGGCTACAAAGGGGCAACTTCATGTGACTTACCCGGATCAGGTACAGAAACTGGTTCCATCGCTTGCCCTTTCCTTTCCACAAACCGCCTTCTGCTGCGCAGGCAGCGATAGATTGCCGCTGCCGGCACGGGCTAGCCTGAGATTGTGGCAGTTGCCTTTCTGAAAATGAACTCTGATAACAGAAGCAATCTTAGATCCTACCATGCAGGTGATCGAGGATATCGAGGTCACTTGACAATCTTCTGAAGTGCAATCAGCTAAGAATCAAAAAATGCAAGAGAGGAACATCTGAGCGACTTCAGCATCTTGCTGCTCCTGCAGCATCACTCAAGTAAGAAAATTTAATTATTATATACATATACATCTATATACTTCAATCACAGCATGACCAGAAGTGCTTCAACAAGAATCTCACAAGAACCATGATTATTATGATTGTATATAAATGGGTCGTAATAGTTAAGAGCAGGTGGGAATCCTGCAAAGAGCGCGCCAGCGCTTCATCATCGGCCGTGCTTGGAGGTTGTGGCTGTGAGGTTTTGGAGCGGTCCTCGGATGAAAATTCACTGCAGCACCATGCAGCACCTGTCTAAGTTCAGCTGTTGTCACGCTGCAATGTGAAACACAAATTATCGAATCGTCTGCAAGCTGAGTAGCACTAGCTGCGCAGAAGGGCCACATTGCCAACACAAGGCCGTGGGTAATGAAGTTTGCAACACTTTTTTAGATCTCCAGGTACCAAATCATGGCCATCTCTGATGTAGTTGGTGATCAATTGGTGCATTCTTTTGTGCTAAGTCGGCTAATTTGGATCCCCTCGGCCTTGATCCAAAAACACCGACACCGAAAGCCACAGAATATGAAGCTACAGGGACCACAAATCGTGAATCAAATGAATCATAAGTACACTCAAACTTGGATAAATATTATATATTTATATATATATATTATTATAGTTTATATATGGTTTATATCAGTTTGATATATTTTGTAGAAGAATGCTACGTATAAGAATGCTTGCCACTAATGCAGGTGCATTGCAGGATATTGCAAACCACTGCAGGTGCTAAAAAAAAGACTCGTCAGCGTCGCCCTGTGTGGGATGCACTTTGCGCCACTTTGCCCCGGAAGCTGCACCTTGAAACGGCAACACGATGCAACACGGCATGGAGTCCAAGAGAGACGTTCCAGAGGCCGATCTCGGTTTGAGAACTGGACTGGAAGACTTATCCGGAAACACCACCTGAGCAAAGGACTCAGTTCAACTTGAAGTTTCTTGAAACAAGAAATTATAAGAAATTGGCGCAAAAGCAAATCTGAATAACAAAAAGGGACCTCGACAACCTCACCGTTCTTGATGGCAAAATAACGAAATGCCTGCGCCACTGACGCGCTCCACCATCATGGGATGCAGTTCAGTAAGCAACAAGACTTGTTCCAACTTGTTCCAACTTGTTCCAACTTGTTCCAACTTGTTCCAACTTGTTCCAACTTGTTCCAACTTGCCTGCTCAGGCAAACCCAAAGCAGTGCCCAACATCGCCTGTTGGCTGAAGACAAGAATTCTCTGGAATGGAAACATGGCCTGCAAGGCCCAGCTAGGCAAGCTGAAGAACTGAACTTTAAATATCCGGTGGAAGATTTTGCTAAAATAAGCTTGAACCAGAAGGCAGAATCTTGATGTGAAGGATAAGGCGAGTGCCCTGCCAAGAGTTCCATGAGCCACAATAAGTGACACCCCAGTGCTTGGGGCCACCTCACATCGGCGATTCTGATTCTGCGCACATGATAACTTGGTCCTTCACATCATAATCTTGGAGCCACTAAAATGCCATAGAGCGAAGCTCCAGCCAACAGGCCAACAGCCAAACAGCGAAATGGCAATGTTCGCCCGCACTGAGGCAAGAGCTTTGCGCATAATCTTCCAGGCTTCCCCCGCACGCTGCCAAAGATCTCGCACGACAAAGTGTCCGCTAACACAAAGGTTCCATGCCTCCTCCTTGCATCTTACACAGCTTGAAGCGATTGTCTTGGCCGGGACTGTTCCAGAGTGTTTGAGCAGAAACGTTCGCATTACAGAACAAAGCCAAGAAGTATCATTGGGATTTACTGGTACCGAATGAGGCAGCTGACAGCAACTTCAGAGTTCAAACCTTGAGCAAAGAAAGGCAAACCTGTAATGAAATGTCAACATGTAAAGCAATGTCCGTGACAAGTCGATGAATGGCATGCAGCATTGATCTACCGCAATCGTATGCAAAGCACCATTGACATGTTAAGCGGTGCTTGTCCTTCCATTGACGGAACTGCTCAGGAGACTTGGCTTTTACTTCTGGCTGAGTAAATCCTTCCCACCTTAGGCAAGATCTACTGAGCATGATCAAACCGACGCAAAAGGCAAAGTTTTCAATAACATACTGTGCCCCTGGCTCATACAACTCAATTTCACGTAGTTCCTGAAGAGTTGTGGCAGACTCTGGAATCTTGTTGCCTGCGCTGACAAGGTGCCAAAAGAAGCCTTTTCTGTCAAGGCTACACGCATAACATAACTGAACAACCATGAAACTTTGAGCCAAGCTTTCAGTCTGGTGATGTCCAGCCTGCGACTTCTCTCGCGAGTTCCAGCGTGTGTTGGGCGCGAAGCAATGGCGAAACAAAAACAGCATCTATGGAATCTATGGTTTGCTCCTTGAGCCACTTACCCAGCTCTCTCGCTTGCTCTTGGCCTTTTTGTGTGAGCACAGGCTCCTCATTCATTGTACCTGCAGGCTTTGTCATCTGTCTGCACTTCACGAAAACACCCAACAGCTGCATGCCTTGAAAGCGATCCTCAACGTTGAACGTGGTTTGACCATGGCGGCAAAACAGGAAGCGCTGTTCTGCTGGCTTTGGTGCGCCTTAGATCTCCCTCCCTTCAGCCGGCTGAATTGAAACCTGTGAATCCATGGAAAAATGTTTGCCAATTTTGCCAACTTCCAATGAAAGCCCAGATGCTGAACAGCAGGCTATCCAGTCCAAGCCAGCTCAAGCAAACCACGACAACTCCCGGGATCCGAAGGTCTCGAGCGCGGCAAACTTTGGCTTTGGCCATGGCGTGCTTTGGCTTTGGCCCAGAAAAGACTTCGGGCTCCGCGGCTCCGGGTGCTGCAAAACGTTGCTGCGTTGCTGTTGAAGTTCTGTTGAGAGGAACTACACTGCAAAGCTTGGCCCAAATGCTGCGACGGCATCAATGTTATTACAAGGTGCACTTCAGGGTATGACAGAGTTCTACCTCTTGGACTGAAGAGAATACTGTTTGAACGGCTTTATCAACTGAGTCCTAGCGGCAAAATGAGACTGCAACCCAACAGCAAAGCACAAATCTATATTACATGATTAGATAAAATATAAAAACATACGCAATATCAGTTCAATATCATTATGTCATGCCGAAAAATGACAAAAAAAACATACTGTCATTGATATACTGTTGTACCATGTTGTACCTACTTGCCCTTTATGTCCACCAAAAAGGCACCTCTGGGCTCAGGTAACACGGTGTGCCCACCATGGTGGTCACCAGCTCCATGGCGTGTGTCAAAGGTCGACTGACACCGAAGTCGCCAATGGCCACAGACTCCTGGGAAGTTCTGCACAAAAAGAGGATCAACCACTGGATCATACACCCATATATGCCATATATGCCATAGAATCACCCAACAAAAAATAAAAAAGCACCCCAAAAAGCCCGGGTATTTTCAGACCCAAATTGGATCATCTGTATGTGAACTATGTGAGTCACAACATACTGCGAAGCGTGGAAAATAGATGAAAATAGGACGAAATGACCATACATATCAAAGTGATTGATCTGGATTGCACAATGGTGTTCACTGCTTCAGCTTGAAGATCCTCCTCGTTGATCAAATTGGCAATGCCACTGCTACGGCCAGTGAGGAAAATGTTCGAGGGCTTTAGATCTCGATGTAAAACCTTGGTTGAAGACAGGTCCAAGTCCTATGTGCAGCTGTAAGATGAAGACCTTCTTCGGTCCTTGACCGTCCTATCACACAAAAGCTTCTCAGCTAACTTACGAATTAAAGTTACAGTACGTTATGTTGATTCAATCATTTTCATCTTATGTTGATTCAACATGAAGTACTCCAAACCCTCATCAGCAGACATCAGCCATGGTGTGTCAACCTTTCGCCTGAAACAAGCGTGCCTAACACGTCGACGACAATGATGACGACGCCACAACAACCACAACAACCACAACACAGCAGCAACTCATAATCGTCATAATGTTGGCTTCTTCATGCTTCTTCAGCTTCTGATTACTTTCATTCACTGACTGGTGCATTGCTCGACTGCTCGACTCATGGTCTATTTAGGCTTGGCAGCTTGGCGCTGATGCACATAGGCAAGCGCGCTGCATAGTTCATCAAACCAACGAAGCGCCGGCTGCTCTTGTAGCCTCCTGCACTCCTGACACCATGGGGTAAGCAAGTAAATGGAGAGAAGTGCCCTTCACCTTAAAAATCTTATCCAAGCTACCTTATCCTACCTTCACAAGAGCTCACACGGAACGCCAAAAATGGATCTCCACCACAATATGCCCATGACAAACCAATTCAGTCGACCTGTCGGACTTTTTGCAAGCGATGCTGAAGATCGCCACCTGCCAGCTGTTGTCAGGGGGGTTGCATTTTTTCTACCTTGGGGCTTTTCGGGGAAGAGCGGCCATTTGCTCATTCTTGCATGGAAAGGGTACTGCTCATGTTTGTGTAGGGCTTATCAATGTTGCTACAACCCCTGCCTTCACAAAATGCCATCAAAAGGCACAAAGTGCCGCCACTAGAGTCTCGCGAGCTATCTACGAACGCGGCCAAAAATTCCACCTGCACACATTTGAACGACTTCCAATAGCATCGAGTAGCATGCTGCTTCGTAAATCACTGCTCTACTACAGACTAAATGGTCCAATGTTTGCAGCTGCAAAGTAATTCAATTCTAAATTGCAGTCTCAGCAGTGACAGATCAAACATCATCAAACATCAATAAACATCATCATGCAAACAGTTTGTCTATACTATACTACTATGACTTACTCATCACTTCGAAGCTGAGGCACGATATGTGGATGGCGGAGCTGGTGCAGGACTTGAGCTTCTCTGGCAGCACTCTCCGCCGCAGCGGCATCACTACCGCTGCCGATCACCTGCGGACGCCGATGTCTGGTGGATCCAGAAATATCAAGGTCACATAGTCCCTAATGAGACCGAATTGCTTGATCTTATTTGATATTCACATATATTCACTAGTTATATTCACTAGTTACGGTGGCAAACAGTGATAAACAGTGGTTGATCTGTTAACAAGTCACTACCAGTGGCCCTGATTTGGATATTTCAACCCTCGCCTCCAATCGCACGCGCTTCAGGACCGACAGCTGTCCAGTGCTGCGGTGCTTCACCAGCAAAGCCTCACCGAAGCTGCCACGGCCTACCGTGCGCACCTGGCGGGAGCCACTGGCTCTGAAGAAATGTTCACTTTCCATGGATTCCCAAAGAAAGCCTGGATGACATTCCAGATGTTTTTTACATGTAAATCATTGTAAATCAGAGTAACATTGCACTACATGTGTCATCATGTTGATGCATGTTTCATCATGTTTCATGTTTCCAAAAACTTTGATCTTTCCACGAATGCTGATGAAAAACGTCCAGTGCCGGCATTGTTCATGAAAGGATGGTTAGCTCATTCAGATCCCAGGTGACCTTGACATAGTCCGACAGTGACCCACATGTGCTCTCCGCAACCTCTGGGCACTTGGCACAGGCTGCATCGTTTTCCAGATCTGCTGTGATGTTACACAATGCCAACTGCATTTCTCATGATATCTCATGAAGCAGTTTCAATGTGTTTAAATCTGTTATTTCCTGATTCTACGCTTTGGATTCCCCATGATTCCCCTAAGGCATTTCTAAAGGATCGTACTTTCAAAGCCAAGTTGCACTACTCCGAGCTGCGGTCGCTGGGGTCACTCTCTTGGGCCGCACGCCGCCAGAGCCTCGCGGTTGCCTCGCAATAAAGAATGGATGACCCTGAATGTTTGGAGGCTTCTGTTTTTCACAAGGGGACAAAGCTTTTGAAAGGGAACGTAGCATGGGTATCAAGAGTCAAAGCCCATCTCACTGCAAAGTCTGCAGTCAAGCTTAACCCCAGCCCGGAGATTTGTGCACTTCAAAATGTTGGTTTGCAATATTTCTGCCTCATCGCAAGCATCAAAAGCTCCGGAAGGACTCGCACAGCTGTGGTTTGTGTCAAAAAGCTATTGTTGGTGGTTCTGGGCTCCTACTTGCTCACAACAGATACGCCATTTCCACCTCTTAAACACTAGAAAAACTATGATTCCATGATGATTCCATTATGATGTTATATGCTACAGTCCACCAGTGATCACCAGTGCCATATTGGGTGGAAAAAGCCTGCAATGACATTCCATGACCGCATCCTTCCCAACGTGTGTTCCTTTTGCCATGCCGTGTACTTTTTGGGCTGTGAGGAAGCTGAGGCCAAATCATCGCGGGAGCCGATCAAATGTCAACGACGTCAACGATGCCAATGTCTTACCGGTAGTATTTGTACGCACTGCTGGCACTGCTCTTATCATTCTTATCCCAGTCAAGGTCAGCTAGATTTCCTTGAAGTTTAGCAGAACCTGGTAGAACTGGGCAACAAGGCAACACTACAAGAGGTGTTGATGTTCTGTCTGAAGAATCTACTGTAATTTGACGCAACTGAAACCCAGGCCAGGACCTTCTTGTATATCCAATTGGCTGCGTAGAAGCATCTGTACGCACCTTCGGGTCGCCATTGAACCGCATTGCAATCTTTTGAGTATACCAAAACATAAGAAGGATCCACACATGGTCAGCATATGATGCGTTTGTTTTGATTTTGTTGAAGATGCCAGAGAGGTCACATTTCTGCGAAAGATAAGCCAAGCTCGAAACCCATTGAGAGGACATAAAAGGTCACACCAAGGTCCTGGAGGGCTGCATCTGTTGGGACGAGAAAAGAACATCCACGGCGTGACTCTTCCCAGTTCCCCATGGTTCCCCCCAGTTCCTTGGCCATTCTATCTCTGTAGCAAAACACGTACTGAGGTACCTGATGACAATGCAAAGAATGCAACCAGGATCATCTAATCAAGACAAGGCTAAAGGCACCACAAGACTGGGGCTAACACCATAGCAAACCCCTCGCAGAACTGCGAGAATGTCCAGAAAATGTCTGTGATTTGAGACCTCCGACTCCAAGTTGATATGGCGGAAGAAAATACCCCGTAAAGGCAGGGAGCAAACTCGTGCAAACTCTGTGCTGTATGGAGGGAGCATGTAGGCAGTTGCGAGGATTTATCTGCTGATTCACAGTGTAATTAATGTAAATGGACCGGAAAATGGATCTTAATCTCATCGAAGACTTCCAAGTCATCACAGCAAGCCAGGCTCTTGAGACTCGCACGTCTTGGCAAGAAGGACGGCACTAACGCAGCAAGGGATCAGAATGACTGCCAAACTGCACGTATCCTGCATGGTTGCGTTTTGGCCACATGATGCACTTCAAAACTTTTATGCAGGCCGGCAACCAAAACTTCAAAGCGAATCTGGTTGCATCTTGTCGCCTTCTGGCGCTCATAAGTAGCTTCAAGCTTGTAGAAAATCGCGAGAACAATGATTGACGTAACAATGTACCTGTACCCAAAGATTCCAAGAACGCTTCTTGTCAAACTCAACACATCTTGCTTAGTGTCAAGGATGGTATGGCCGCACGTGATTTTGAAGAATACCAAATAGAATGCCTGCGTCTCCTCCTCAGAACATGCGGTTGTCTAAAAAAGTCCCAAAACGCAAGCAGTAAATACAACTAGATACACAAAGCTGCACACACAAAGATATACCTACAGTATCCTACAGTACTGTAGTTCCTCATTGTTCCTCATACCAAAGCCTTTAAAGCCCTCACACTAGGTGCTAGGCCATTAGATCCAAGTACCTGCGCGTGACGTCGACTCACAGAGTACAGAGTGACCCTTAGCTGAACCGGACCCTTTCAATGTGAATCCGAGCCTTGTCACAAACACAAGGAAATACAGGATCTGAGTACTTCGGGAAATTCCTGCCAAACATCATGAAATTTCATCACATGAAATGATATGACAAAGATTATATTATGGCTACTCTTGCCAGTCCTGTGCATGATCGATTCTTCGCCAAGGTCATAAGCAATGCAAAGACACCTGAAATGCATTGAAATATATTGAAATTCAATGCATGTGTGCGGTGTGCATTTGCGCATTTCTGCAAGAGATGGCAGGACCCTCTTGGAGATCAGTGTGGCAAGCATGACTCAGCATGACTGGGTAGAATTGCAACCGCTTTTCTCTGCGGATGATGGGATCATTGTCAATGAACTGCTTGCTTTCAGCAAGAGCTCGATTCTGATGCATGCAGTCAGCCTTTAAAGGCAACTGCATCTGTTCAAAAGATCAGATGCTTTGCGGTATATGGTTTTTGGCCTTGTATCATGTATCGAATATCAAAAAGTCTGTTCGCAGCCACAGCATGAGAGCCCCCTGCCATCCTTAAACTAGAAACAATCTTCTTGATTAGCCAAGATGGGGCACCAGTATGTGCCTGTGGTGAGAAAGGCCAAACCATTCAACGCAGTTCTGCGGCGAACTTGGGTGCAAGGTTCTCTTTGAGAGTCACCCACTAAAGAAAAACCTATGATCAGAGGGACAATAGTTTTTTCCTACTGCTCCGGCGTTTCTCGTTGTTCTTTGCCCATTCATGCACATTAGCCTGAAAGAATCTGCGGATGTCTCTGTGGCAAGATTAACCCGCTACAATCTTCAAGATTCAAGAGTGACTGAGGTAAAAGCAAAAGCATCGTCCTCCACTTTGTTTATTGGCAGGCGTAATTTCACAGCAGACGGATCAGCCTCCTTCGGGCAACGAATATCATTCAACTTGTCACAGCTGAAACGTGGGCATGCCCAATCACTTCGTTGCATGCTAGGAAACTGATGCAGCAAGTTCTAATGCACATGCTACGAGTACAATGCTATATGTACCTATACATCCTATACAATGAATCAGAAATGAAACCACAATTTGGCACATTTTTTGCCGCTGGTCTCTGCCGCTGTCATGATTCTAACAGCTATTGCACACTTCAGGCAAACTTGCAAGCATAGCAATCATCTAAACTGAAACTTGACCGTTGGGATCACAACATCCACACCATCATCTAGGTCAGATGCAGACACCTCTAGCGTCAAGTAAGTCTTTTTCGGAGATAGCTGCTGCTTGGTGATTGTCTCCCAAATTGAGGTGATTTTCTCCTTGAGTCGCTTCTTGTGTGCCGGGACGTATGCATTGTACAGGCACGCGTTGCCCGAAGACATGATCATCACCTCGATACTCATCTCCTCTGTCAGAAAATCCAAGAACTCCTGGAGAGTGGCATCGCCCAACTTGCACTCCACCTTGTCCCAAGAAGTGAAACCTTCGGGCCTTGCCTTGACAGGTCCCATGACAATGGGATCATGCTCCTTACTAAGAGTCTTCAGAGGAGGTAGCGGTTCAGATAGAACCCACAATGGCAGTGCCAGGGTGACGAAGGCGTTCTTGAAGTCTTCCACTTTCCGAGATTCCAACTTCACCACTTTCAAGAGCTCAGCACTGACCAAACCAGTCACCATTGCTGTGGTTGTTGCAATCGTGGGGATGATCTTTCCTGCAGTCATCTTAACCTTGTGGAAGTCAGCTTCCGGAATTTTGTAGTTGCGCGCTCGCAGATTCGCAGCAGCAGCGATGAATTGAATATGGAAATTGGTGTCATCATCCTTTTCAAATTCTGCAGGTTGAAGATCTGCTTTGGACTTCAATGCCTTCACTTGTTCAGACATTTCGGATGTCATGCGCCGAACAACTTCATCATCATCCATGCAGCCCTCCCCAGTGGTGTCCTTGTCATCCACCTTGATCTTCATTTCCTTGGGCTTGAACTCTTGCACTTGAACACCCGCAGCAAGTTTGGCAAGTTGCCCTTGGTCTCGGTTCTGCGGCATTCCCAAAGTAGCAGCATAGAGATTGGCGGCAGCGACAACGAAATCCATGTGCAAGCTGTCGCTTGCATCAAACTTGATTGGTGCGGGTGGCCGTTTTGGACCGCTCCAAAACTTGGTGCCTTCCGAGGTGACATGGTCTAGTGGGAAAGTGTACAGAAGCTGGGCAATGGAGTCATGGAACTTCTCTTGGAATTCCAAAACTGCATATTCCACACAGGATTCGAATGGTCCAGAGCGCTTTTCCATCATATGTTTGATGGACTTGAGGCGCTGCAATTGGGCAGTTCCAGACCCTGTGCTTGGGAGCTTCTGCAAATACGCTGTTGGATCACTCAGAAAGGAGTTCCCTTCCCTTGGGCTTTCCACAAACATCTGCTCAAAGGCTTCCCGGGACCATTCGATGGTGTGCTCGATGGCGTTGGGGAAATGCTTCACTGTGCACAGTGGGATGGACTCCTCTGGTGGATCCTGGGAATCTCCGTAGGACTGGGTCAGCTTTGGCAAAATCACCTGTACATTTGCTTTTGTGCCAAGGGTTCCTGACTCCAGCAACGGCTTGCCGAACCAAACACAACGAGAGTCCACATACAAGCGAGCCTGGATGTTGTCCAGGGCATTCACCACACAGTGCAAGCTATCCCAGAAGGTGTCATCAAAAACATCCTCAGTGTCTGGGCCAACTCGAACTTCCATCGACTCTATGCTCAGGTCCTTGTTCATGGCCTTGGCTGCTCTAGAAGCAGCCTGTGACTTGGAGTGTCCTACATCAGATTGTCTGAAAAGGAACTGTCGATTTAAGTTTGAGATTTCTATTCGGTCCATGTCCGTGACGGTCACTTTGCCGCCACCACAGCCGACTCCCATCAAGGCCATACTCTTGAGATATTCACAGCCCAAAGCACCAGCTCCGACCAAGAACAGCTTCATATTTGCAAGCTCTTGCTGAAAGGAAGCCCCAAAAATGGCGATCTGATCATCATAACGACTTCCTGTGGGCTTCCAGTCAGCAGGTTCTGAAGCTGGACAAAGCTCGAACATGTCAAAGTACAGGAACTGGTGAAGTGGGGTGAACTTCCCTGTAAATTTCACAACCTCCTGTGCAATCACTCCTCCCAGGAATGCTGCCATAGGGCAGATCATTGCTCTTGCAAACATTGCCACATTCTTCACCACATCTGCCTCAACCTCCTCAACAAACATGGCGGAATCCCCGACTTTTCTCCTTTGTTCATTGATGTCCTTGGCCAGTTGGACACACTCCTCGGCAGCTGTGACATCTCTCAAAGCTGGCAGATTCCCATGTTTCTCTCTATACGCCAAGACAGCTTGCACTGCAAAGTGAAGTTGTTCGGATCGACCGAATTTGGCCATGTCTGGGACATGCATCTCTTCACCAGCGGGCTTGGGCTGCACCAGCGAGTCTTCGTAGGAGGAAAAACTGATGTTGTGAGCAACCTTGGTTTGAGTCACAATGCCATCAGAGATGTAGGCTGTGTAGCTGGAGGTATCCTCGATGGTGAAAGAGAAAGGACCTGAGACTGGCCGATTCCAGGTGTGAAAGGGTGGTTATGAGTCATGAATTCAAAGTTCAAAACTCTCAACATGATTCCATGTGGACTTCCAGTATAGAGAGTCAGTATAGTTTGAACTTACAGATCTTACAGTATGTAAACATATTATATGTATATAAAACTATATAAACATATGTAAACCATGTTATCTCAAAACTTCTCATATATAGATTGTATTATACATATATATATATTATTATTATTATTATTATATATATATATATATTCCCATCACTTTGCCCCATCTGCCTGAAACTTTGATCTGTCGAGGCTTTCCATCATTCAGCTCAGTCATCCCCATGACCTCTCGGAAGACCACAAAGTCGCCATCCTGGAAGCCGTGCCGCCTGTCTTGGTGCGTATGGACCGTTCCTGGATTCTCCCAGGTGATCCCTGAGACGATGGCACTCCGGGGCTCTTCGCCATCCTTGTCACGACAGGTGAAAGCATCACCAAAATCCACAAAGACCGAAGCGGCCAAGCCGAAGCAGTTCGCAGCGATAAAGCCCACACTACCACTGCGACAGAGTTTGTTCAATCTGATCATTTCAGATTGACTGCTCTCTGTGAGCACAATCAATGAGAAGTTGCGAATCAACTCCTCAGTGATGGGTCCTTTGTGAACTTCAACAGCCACATAGGGATTCAACTCTGCCAGTTGGGCTTGACAGGCCTCTGCTCTCGTCTTTTTCATCTTCAAGTCCTCCTCTGTGAGATAGAAGTTGGCACCCAGGTCTCTGATCTCAATGTCTGCATCATCATGCAGAAGCACCTTGGCCGGACCGGCCAAAATGAGGTTTTTGGCAATCTCTACACCAAGACCTCGGAGGCCAGATATCAAGACTTTCATCTGGATGAGTTTTCCCATGGTCTCCATGCCATAGGTGCCAATCTGGCGGCTGTACAAATTGGTGTCTATTGCGTCAGACATCTCTTGGAATTACTGACGGCGCGTCAGCAGTCCGGACAAAAAGCAAAACTCCAGGAGGTTGGAGGCACTCGAAGCCGAAGCGAATTGAGCATAATTATTTTAGCCTTGAGTCTTGAGCACGAAAAGTATCGAAAAGGCCACAAGTCCAATGAACATGAAAGTACTCCATGCCCATGCAAAGTTTGTTCATTCCAACGATCAAAAACGTACATCTGCAAGCAATCCATTCCCTGCACCATTGGCCTGTTTTGCTTTCTCTGTCAGAGGCCTAGATTAAGGAGAGTTGCAGAATCGCATAACTTAACAAGGTGGAACCAGTAAGAGACTGGGGCGTTTGAAGCCTAGTGTGGGGTGGAGCGTTGGCTGATTCAAGGTCTGGCATGTCTAAGTTTGCTGCGACTCAGTAAGCTCAACATTTGAATCTTTGGTGCCCTCAGGGCTCGATTGAAGCACTTTCAAACCATGATGCCAAGTCAAATATGTCAAATTGATTCTGCATAAGGGATTTTCAAAGCTGACCTTTTGGCTATGAACAAGTGTAGTATCTGTACACTACATGACATGCAGACATACCTGCGGTAGGTCGACAACAACTTTCCTGCCGTAGGCTTCT
>Ga0126342_10008616_pt1 | contig 18286 bp, 10 predicted proteins | sample Cyp1metagenome_FD_92528 | JGI IMG/M metagenome (GOLD analysis project Ga0126342, IMG submission 92528) | Coral microbial communities from Lord Howe Island, Old Settlement Bay, Australia - Cyphastrea 1 metagenome | ecosystem: Host-associated > Invertebrates > Cnidaria > Coral ... | reverse complement strand
GTTCTTGTTGTTCTTGTTGTTCTTGTTGTTCTTGTTGTTGTTGTTGTTGTTGTTGTTGTTGTTGTTGTTGTTGTTGTTGTTGTTGTTGTTGTTGTTGTTGTTGTTGTTGTTGTTGTGGTTGGTGTTGGTGTTGGTGTTGGTGTTGGTGTCGTTGTCGTTGTCGTTGTCGTTGTCGTTGTCGTTGTCGTTGTTGTTGTTGTTGTGGTTGGTGTTGGTGTTGGTGTTGGTGTTGGTGTTGGTGTCGTTGTCGTTGTCGTTGTCGTTGTCGTTGTCGTTGTCGTTGTCGTTGTGGTTGTGGTTGTGGTTGTGGTTGTGGTTGTTGTTGTTGTTGTTGTTGTTGGTGTTGGTGTTGGTGTCGTTGTCGTTGTCGTTGTCGTTGTTGTTGTTGTTGTTGTTGATGTTGTTTGTTCTACCACGGCTTGAATCAACAACCAGTCACGTCGCAAGTCCCTTTGTCAAAATCCATGGCGATGTTCGGCAGGTGCTGCGAATGTGCTGCATGTACTGGATGTGTTCTTCACCCTGATCTTCTTTTTGGAGCTCTTGTTGCGATTGTGCCTTGCTGCGAATGTGCTGCTGTAAAATCAATGGGATATCTATGGGATATAAATGGGATATCTATGGTTTTCATATGGGATATCTATGGTGTTGAAAATAGAATGCATAATCTGGATTAATGTCAACCTTATGTCAACCCTGGAAGAAAATGTCAACCCCTAAAACGGCTGTTGAATTAAGGGAGGGTACCATAAATAAACACGTACTAGATTATGGTACCAAGTAACATTTAAGTACCATTAATTGGGTTGTTTATTGGAGGAGTAGTGGATGGGCCAGCGGGATCCGGTGCACCAGTTTAGATGGTTTATCCCATGATTTATAGGTTTTTTTTGGCACCCACCGTACGTTTGGGGAGTTTTATGGTGACATGACATGTAGACAATCTTGGATAGCTCGATGTTGCTTGGAAAAACCAAGAAATCTACTAGGTATATGGTTTAATTATGGTAGATATCTATAGATTGGGGTAAAACTAAACCAACTTATAGCATCTTACGCCGCTAGGGGGTACCACTTTGTACTTTGCTGAGCCATAATTGTTGGGATACACTGTTGACCTGCCTTGAGAAAATGCAGGGTGTCTAAGCTTGTGAATCTTACTTCCATAGTTTTTGTGTGTTTTAACTATCTCAATGTACATATACGTATAATTATATCATAATAAATTTATATACAGCATTTTGTACTCATGATCAAACGGAGATATCTGAACATAACCAACTAGAAAACAAACATACATGTATCTAAACAGATTTGGCAATAAAAATGCAACTGGATGCCGGATATTTTTTGTGGCTAACCATCTAAAAATGTGGGTGAATTATCGGTGGGATGATAGGGATATTATGTATATATATATAATATGTATTATCATGTTTAGACCTCACAATGGTCGACCAAACTCCATACATGATGATTTTTAGGGAGCTATCCCAGTGGTGCCTCAAAGGATCCATATATATATATATATACATATTTGTTTTCGGGTCACTTATTGGGATATTGATGATATTTTGTGTTTGGTATAAATTTTATAAATCATACTTGTTGTAGAAACCTTAATGCCACTTGAAAATTTGAGTTTGTTTGACCTGGGCAATAATAATCCATCCAGATGATTGAACTATAAATCCATGAATTATCCAATCTATACCCCTATCAATTGCATATGTTTCATGCTTGTCAAACCTCACCTTTTTTGATAGTCAAACAAATCACTCCTCCCAACTGCCCATTCCAAATGTTGGTGATGTCACCATTAAACAAAATGGTGGTCGAGGACGGTCTATCGCCTGGCCTTCTTCAAACTGGCATTGACTCCGGGGATGAACAGAGCTGGAAGGTGGAGATGTCATCCAGTCGTCATGGATGACCATGACTTAGTATAGGTTAACCCATGGTGACTGAGGATTCCCCGTTTGAGTTGGACTCCCATGTACCAAAACTGTTTAGGAAATGGTCGTATTTTTGAGTTGGACATTTAAGTTTTTTTTTCAAGTGTAATGATCGGTGACATGTCACTTAAACTTGAAGTGGTCCTCCAATGCCATATGGGTCAAGCGGTCCTGTTTTTTCTTGTGTGTTGATTTGGGTTTGATACCTCATATATAATCATATATATATATATATATGTGTATATATATATTATTCTAGTGGTGTTTGGATGGTTTTCCATAGGCATGCAAATGGGGTTTGAACCATCCAACGCTTGAGTCACTTGAGTATATTTGAATACTGTTGATAGAGATTTGTTGTCTGCCGCAGTCATTCCTGTGTTTTAAATCATGGAATCGTCATCATTATTTCATGGACACATGGGAATTGCAAGTCCGAAACTTCTGGGGTTCCAAGTTTTCAAGGTAGTGAACCTCTGTGAAGCTCCGGTTTTTGTTGCAAAAATGTATTGGTTGAATCAGAATCGATCTCCTGTCGCACGAGTCAGGTTGAGTCCTCTCCCCAATTTATTCAAATGTTTTCACAGTAGAGGCGATAGAAAAGGCAACATTTTCAGGTGGGTGAAACTTTTGGGATGCTCAAAGACATGTCGGGGTTCAAACTGGTTGTTTGTTAAATCCACATGAGCATTAATGAAAATCATACCACGACCTGGGTGATAGGGAATTACAATGACCCATATTAAGGAAACCTATCAACCAGCTAGTATAGTGGTATGGAATAGGGGTATTTTTGATGGCCCATCCATGTCACCGTGGGAATGGATCCCCATACAGCGCATCCCGGCCCTAAAACTATAGCCTCTGCTAATCAGTCACATGGCTAGATGGAAATCCGATTTTTCCATGAAACGCTGATCTAGTTATAGGATTTCCCGGCCATGATTATCCGCTCGTAGATTTCTCCCTCATCTGAGAGGGTAACGACATTGATGGCCGCCTTGAGACCCCAGGAACTGGTTAGACTTCACCGTTGTTCTCTTCTCGTTCATGGAACTGCTGGCAGCTTCAATACCCGGCAGTTCCACAGCGACTTGGACAGTGTTCTTTTTTGCATAGAACTAGGGCTTATTACATGGGTTTTCTACTAGGGTTTATATGTCGTTCGTCGGGGGGTCTCAACCCCACCTATGATCACATCCTGCAGGTCTAAAAAACAGCACTTAATAGGGATTTTGCATCATGAAAATTGACGGGAAACGAAGCAATTGACGGGGCACCCATAGTTGGTTCCACCCAGATCCACCAAGGGACTTCAACAGGGGGATTGAACATGATTGAACCAGCAGCCATGAGTTCCCATGTTTCTGCCAGTTCCAGTTAGCTGTTTTGGGATGGAATGGGATGACTGTCAGATAAGCTAAGATCCCATTTCCTGATCATAAAGTTCCATGAGATTCCCTGAAAATCTCATCAAATCCAGCGTGTTTCGGGAGCTCTCCCGTTACATGGCACAAATCCCATTCAAAGTTCCGTGAGATCCACGGTTTTTCGTGATGGAAAACCATAGATATCAGTTATTTTGATTGAAAACCATACCCATGCCGTTTTTCCAGATCCACCAAAATCCCACGATATCAATATGCATTTTATATTGAATCCATTTTCACTTTTTTGATTCCAATCCCTGTGATTGAAAATAACATCAGTTATTTTTCACTTTTTTCAATGCCAGACATGTCTCAGGTGCTGCGTTTGGTCCGCTTGGCCAAGTTGGCCCGCGGTCTGCGAGTGGTGCGCATGGCGCGGATCATGGATTCCCTACACCTTTTGTCCCATGGACGCACTGGGTCACCAGGAATTGAAATGGTGGGAAAACCATGGGATACCATAGGAAGCCGTAGGAAACTACACATAATATACTACCATAGGAAACCAAAGCAAAATGGTGATTGAACCCAGAATCATGTGGATTTAATAATGGGATTTATAGCTGATTTATCATTGGATATGATGGGTTAAAGGGGATTAATCAGCAGGAAATATGGATTAATATGGTATGTACCCTGGGGTTAACACAGATGTGCAAAACTCATTGGTTTCCATAGGATAATGATCTACAGATGGTGTGTTTTCCGCATCGAACTGTTACTTTACAGGAGGGTAATCATGGGGATCTAAGGGGTAGATAATGGGAGATATAACTACCAACAATATGATGGTTTACTGTGTCCAAACATAAAGGGATTTAACTCAATATACATACCTACCTACCTACATACATACATCCATGCATCCATACATTGCATGGCATACATCCATACATCCATCCATCCATTCATCCATCCATCCATCCATACATACATACAGACACACACACACGTCCATCCATCCATCCATCCATCCATCCATCCATCCATCCATCCATACATACATACATACATACATACAGACACACACACACACATGTCCATGCATACATCCATACATCCATCCATCCATCCATACATCCATCCATCCATCCATCCATCCATACATACATACAGATACACACACACACGTCCATGCATACATCCATAGATCCATCCATCCATCCATACATCCATCCATCCATCCATCCTTCCATCCATCCATCCATACATACATACATACATACAGACACACACACACACGTCCATGCATACATCCATAGATCCATCCATCCATCCATACATCCATCCATCCATCCTTCCATCCATCCATCCATCCATCCATACATACATACAGACACACACACACACACGTCCATGCATACATCCATACATCCATCCATCCATCCATACATCCATCCATCCATCCATCCATACATACATACAGACACACACACACACGTCCATGCATACATCCATAGATCCATCCATCCATACATCCATCCATCCATCCATACATCCATCCATCCATCCATCCATACATACATACAGACACACACACACACACGTCCATGCATACATCCATAGATCCATCCATCCATACATCCATCCATCCATCCATCCATACATACAGACACACACACACACACGTCCATGCATACATCCATACATCCATCCATCCATCCATACATCCATCCATCCATCCTTCCATCCATCCATCCATACATCCATCCATCCATCCATACATACATACAGACACACACACACACGTCCATGCATACATCCATACATCCATCCATCCATCCATCCATACATCCATCCATCCATCCATCCATACATACATGTAATTAATAGGGAACATGATGACAAACCTTATTCTAAGACGAAACCATTCTTGTTTGTTGTGCCGTCTCACTGGACCATCCAGCGATGATCTGATTGGTAGCCTCTGGTAATTTGACGTAGCCAAAACTGAGACGTTTAAAGAATATTTACCATCATGTACCTCTTCAACATGACTATGGCCATGTAAACGAATAGCACAGACATTTTGTTTCTTACCATCGGCACCAGGTTGAAGAGCATCGGTGCGAGTTTCTCAATGCTCTTGTGGTCCATGTTATTGCTGGCCGTCATCCAATGCACCGCAGGCGCGCAGTTTCCAACGGGTCCTATGAGGATCGACCATGAGATGTTTAGCCATGTCTTTCCACAGACATTTGGCATGACCTTTTTTTCGCATGACATTTTTTTCACATGTTGGTGGTCCAGTGCAAAATATGAAATATATAACTTAGACCGCAACATGTAGAAAATGATGGACACAGATAGATATGATATGCAGAATCACATACAGATGATATAATATACATGCACACAAATTTATTGATATAAATTTAGATAGATAGATAGATATAAATTTAGATAGATAGATAGATAGATAGAAAGATAGATAGATAGATAGATAGAATGATAGACAAGAGAAAGACAAAACAGAACATCAGCATTTAAAAAAAATAGATATTCAATAGACAAATAGACATACAGACACTGCGAGCAAACGGAGGCATGTTTGTTGGCTACTTGGTGATGGATTTCCTGGAGAGGGCTTCCGGCACTGTGCCGGAGGACGTGCGACGGCAAATCTACAGGTACCGATCCGATCGTGGCAAATCCACACTGGGCCTGGATTCCGGTACAGATAGTTACGGTAGAAATATGCAAGCTGAATGATGTTGAACTTTTTTTTTTCGTTTTGGTTGGCAAAAAACCATTGAAATTCCAGAGAATCACTGTTTAACGCTGAATGATGTTCTGGTTAGTGGTTTGGAACATGGTTTTTATGACTTTCCATGTATTGGGAATGTCATCATCCCAATCGACTTTCATATTTTTCAAGGTGTTAAAACCACCAACCAGTGTTGAATCAATTGTTTTTTTTGAACATCCATTGAATTTCCACAGAATCACTGTTGATGTTGGAATTCTGAAAGCGTCCCCTCAAATCCCCAATGACTCCACCAGAAGGTCTAGATCCATGAGGAGGTTGTCACCCCCAAATGACCAGCAAAACCAAAAATGGGAAATTACATAAATAAATTCATGGATTTATGGAAATGACCACTAAATTCAATGATTGTTTCTAAGACTTATGAAATTTAGCTAAATTTAGTATGCAAAATGAATTCAATCCATTCTTTTTCACAAGATTTAGCATGATACATCCACTAAAACCCATGAAGGTCCCATGAGCCAGCAGAAGGAAACCACCCAAAGTAAGAATTTCAATTGAAATCAAATTACTTTCAATTGATTTTCCTTCTAAAGGATAAGGATTTCAATTGAATTCAATTTATGGCCAGGGGGGGTGAGGGTGTTCTTTAATTGGGGGTGCACATGCACATTATTTTGCGGGGGGGCAGCCAACCTAAAGGGGTAACCGTTACGGGTAACCCTTGAAGAGCTTCTCAAAATGCAAATTGTTCAACAAGAAAGTAATTAAGGACAATGTTTTTTTCAATCAGATTTGTTTTTTCTGGATTTTGGGGATTCCGTGCCTTGAGTCTCTTCAATATATATATATATATACATGTATTGACATAACTACAAAGCATCTCATCCGCTGACTCTGCGCAATACATTTCCTTTCCTGAACCGTTTGTATCTTGCATCCCTTTGAAGGCAGCACCAGAACCATCAGGTCAGAGACAGCCAAATTACTTTCTCACCAACAAAAAAAAAATCCAGAAGGGTATTCTTAAATAGTTATTTAACTAGGGGGTGGCCACCCATGTTGATTTATAGGGGGTACCAACCCAAAGTAGTATTAACAACAAATATTTGGACTGTAAGTGTTGATTAATTCGGGGAGGATTAATATGAAGTTAACATTAACCTAGGTATAAACGGGACAAGCCAATTTTTGTGGGATTCTGAATAATAAGTGCTATTACCCAATCAGCTGGTAGCAAACCACGATCATTTGCGGGGGTTCGGGTTTGTCACATGGGAATATCCCATTTGGGCTCAATTAGGAATAATTGATGAACATGTAATATTCATGTTTATATACGTAGTATATAGACTGTATTTGTCTATTATAGACTATCTCTCTGTTTTCAATGTTTTGTGGAAGACATTGTGGAATAGACAAAACAATGAAGAATAACGCGAAACTTCGGAAACAACTTCACCAGTCTCACCTTTGTCAGCCCTGCAAGAATGAACATCGAAATGGCAGTGTCTTACAATCCTTAGCTCTAAGATCTCATGTGTAATCCTCATGTGTTCATTGGTATTGTTTTTTAGACTTAAGTCATCATTTCAGATGCAAGTACAGTAGTCATTCCTCAAACACTAGACATCATAATTTGGGTTAACCCCATGAATCCCATGAGTTTATCAGTGTTGCTTTTGAGACCATCATGTTCAGGTCTCTCTTTTTTTTCTGAGACAAAAGCCATGTCGGTGCAGGTACTATGGCACCTTCACCTACACGATTCTCACCATGTTTGATTCTTGGCGTGAAAATTCACGAAAATTCAGCCAAGAACTGCGGGCAAAATCAGGCTGTTTTTCAGGCTGCTGTGGTTTCACGGAGATCAATTCTCCATGACTGCCACGATTCTCCCATGATTCTCCCATGGCCTCTGGTAGTAATCAGTGCCTCTGGCCGGTAGGCTGGTGGCCCTCGATGGGTTCTATACCATTAAATCCTATGAAATCCCATGAAATCCCATGAAATCCCATGAAATCCCATTATGTAAATCACAATTTTGTGTCTTCAGTGATGCTATTCACAGGGTTTTTGAAGGATCACCATCTTCCGCAGGAAGTGATCTTTGCCAATTGGCCGATCCCATGCTGCTTGGCAAAACAACATGGAACCGTAAGACACTATTGTCATCTATTGCCTTTTGAAGGGAACATATATATATATAGATAGATTTTGTTCTTTGCTCAGAATCAATGAGAAGGAATTCCCATGTTTCCAAGCTGGTGTATATATTTAGAACTGACCCTCAGAGATTTACAATGGTTCAAGTTGACTTTCTGATTTCATTGTTGTCGCATTACTGTGGTTTCCAGGTGTTGTTTGTTTCCAAAAGCAACCAACTGGGTATGTGCACGGTGAGTTTACTGTATCCCCCATTATTGATCATGTGTTTCTGGTTGGTGGTTTCATGTTTTATTTTCCATAATATATGGGTTGTTATCCTTCCCATTGACGAACTCATATTTTTCAAGATGGTTGAAACCACCAACCAGTTTTCATCATCCTCGCAAATGTTGTTTGTTGCAATCTCCTAGTGGACCATGGTGCCAACAAACTGTGGATCTTCGTGACGAATCACATATAGTTTACAAGTTGTTTTAGTTCTAGGTATCTCAACTGAATATCATTTAAACCATGATCATCATTTTTTTTTCTAAGAAACTACCAAAAACTATGTTCATCATGATGTTCATCGCCTATAAAGCATGTTTTTGTTGTTTATAAACCCCTTCAACCCCTATCAGCTTCTCCAGGCCGCCTCTTGGTAGACCATGTGGACGAGTGGTTCTCCTTGTTCTTCATCATCTACCGCTGTGTGGTCGGTTTCTCGCCCGAAATTTTGGGCGATTGGATCAGTACTTTTTCTGATCGCACATGAATTGAATGGGTCATTTGGGTCATTTGAAGGTACGAAAGCGGTACCATTCAATGTCAAGAATTACTCAATCTGGTTGGTGGTCTGGAACATTTGTTTAATATTTTTCAGAGGGGTTGCTCAACCACCAGCAATTGATGTCATGAATTGCCACCTTTGTGAGTTGAAGGGTTCATGTGCTCTGGCAAAGCTCAAACATCAGGATCATCAGATGCAGAATCTGCAGGACAGATGTATTTTTTTCACCAAGAGACTGGAATGGACAATTGGACGAACGGGACCCTGAACTCATAATATACCAAGGGTCAAATGGATCTGAGTCACGTTGTTTCTAAATGTTTCTAAAACTCCGGAATCTTTTTCGGAAACCGGGGTTCGGGGCGCCCAGACCTTTTAGATCCTTTTGGCGGTTCTCTTCTTGAAGTTGGGAAGTGAATGCTACAACTAGCATCAAATTCATAAGTAGCTGGTAGAAGCCACAAACAAACCATGATTTGGGGATAAATTTAAGGAATGGTTAGTTGATTCTTTCCTATCCAGCTTCACTGAAGCTACTCAACCCCCAAGAGATCATCCCTGGCAATGGATCAGGATTAGCAATGATTGATGGATGATATCCGCCCATAATCTTCGCACGATCATCCCTATATAATATTATCCCCGTTATATATGATTACAGTATATTATCCGCATGAAATACACGTTGAACCCCCATTCTTATTGATTAAGTCACCATTTTGATGATTAAATCACCTTTCATTTACGATTAACGCATGGATTAATAGCCCAACAATCCCATATCGGTGGTGATTTTATCATTTCAGTATCCCCAATATCCATAGATCATAGTTTATAGATCCCACATTTCTGCTTTTGGACCCGGATTACGCCAAGGCTTCTGTGTCCTGAACGTCATTGGCGCAGCATCTCGCCCGACGGGCCGAAACCCGATTCCGCTGAGAGTTGGAAATCTAAGAAATGCGGACTGTAAATCGGGTGAACTGTTGCTGTTTAAATGTGGGTTTGTCTGAAAATAGTGTACCCCCAAACCCAATGCTTAGTGATCATTATCCCTATTAAATGGCTATAATTGGAGGTATACCCTATTTTCGGACAAAACCATGTGTTTAAGAACTGTTCTTAGCAGAAATCGATGCCAAAACAATAGTGGAAAATAGTGGAAAACTAACTGTTTCGAACTAAACTCAACACTTCAGTTTCTGTTCATTTTGGGTAGCTGCCATATCTACAATATTTCCTTCCGTCATTTTTGTTTCGGGTACAGTAACCATGTTCACCGCTTTTGGCGATGAGGTCTTTGTTCAGCAGACCATGAGCCTTGGCTGAAGGGCATCATCCCCATATCCCCTGTGATATTCCATAGAGTGAACTACTCATTGATGATATCCCACTCAGAAATCATGAAACCAAACGGTTTCCAAGCCATTTCGAAACCATGTACTTTCCAAACAGAGTTATTTCTCCAAAAAAATTCATCACATGCCGAACTGGAAGTTGGTTCCACATGTTTGCGAAGGATCAACTGGCTTTGCGCGAACAAAACAACACGTGGGAAATCCATAAAATTTCCCACATGGTAGCCATGACTAATATACAACGGACGTTGATTACTATATATGTTTACCAATATAACCAACGTTTATTATAATTTTAACGTCAATTGTTATTTTTACTCATCCCTACAGCTACAAACAACTTCTGCTACTGTATTTGAGGTTGTTTTTTGCGACAGCGTTTGTGAGAGGGTACTTGGAGTAGGGAATCATAGGGCATTTTACCAGTGGAGATTTAATCAACAATCATTGACAACCAATGTTTTCCACTGGTAAAATTGATAACAACTGGTAATTCCATGTTCCACTGGTAAATAATCGTTTATTGGAATTGGAATTGGTTGTTAAATAATCATTTACTGATTGTTTTCTTACAAGAACCAATGTTTATTTAACAAGCCATGTGAGTATATCTACCAATATTCGCCGATTATTAGCGACTTATAAATATTTGCCGACTAGCAATACAGCACTGGAAACTATAAGCACTACTAGTAGCACTATTAGCAATGACAATAGCAAATGATTTGCACTTAATATAATATCAAACAACATTAATTAAACACTATATTAATCACTTTTGATTAATCACTGTTAAACAATATTAAACATCGCACCCACAGATTTCTCACCGTGCACCCGTGGCCATTCCCGTTGCACTTACGGTGCCGCCGTAGGAAAGTGGCAGCTGATGATCACGAGCTCTTTATGCAGCAGCAGACGCGCAACGCGGAAGCGTACGCCAGGAAGATCAAAGATGTGTGTCTTGGAGTGGTATTGGGGGATCGATGTTGAAATCACTGTAAATAGACAAGTATATTTATACGGTAACAACATTTAAATATGTGGAGGGCCCAGACCACAAGGTCCCGGAGGTAGTATGAAACACCAGTTCCATCCGTATATTTAAATGCATATTTCAATGAATTAAATTCAGTATGTTTAAATGGCTGGGCGGGCCAAGGAAAACCTTCCCGGAGGTAGTCTAAAATACCAGTTCGAATATTTAAAGATTTGTATATTTAAATGACTTAGATGCACTTACCGTATTATATTATATTATATTATATGATATCATATCATATTATATTATATTATATTATTTTTTTTTCAAAAAACAATCACATTATAGTATATTATGTTATATGTGCGTATAGTATAATATATATATATATATATACACATTATATTATACTATTATACTATTTTACATTATATGAATATATACTGTATTGTTTTATGTTATATTATAAACTGTTTTTAGCAATACCAGTCTTACTATTATTATTTGGTATTTTTGGTATGTTCATTGTTGATATTGTTACTCGTCTTATTGCCATGATATTACTGTAAGAGTCTTAGGATCTATCATGTATTTTTATTCGTCTTTGTTATAATTACATCATAGGCATCATGTTACATGTTATTATTATCAGTACCATTGCCTCATTGTTATTACACAATATTATGTATGCATATATATAGTTATATATATAGTTATATATATACACGCATGTCTGTACATGTGTGTTTGAGTATCAAACATGGTGCAGACATCTACAGGCCCTTGACTTCAGAAGAAACACCCCCTCCGCGGGTTGAGGTTTACAAAACTTGATACTTCAGGAGTCTTGGTGGCAACAAGTCAGCCGGAGCTACTTCCATCCTGACATTGACATGGCAGATGACATCTATGAATGAATATGAATGAATATGATAGAATTTTCAAGGTTCATGACAGGGATAGATTATAGGTCCATATTCCTATGGAATCAGAACCAGACCAGCTGGATGAACATTGCGGGGTCTCCAGTCTGAGGCGAGGGTGTGATTTTCATGGATGAGTTCGTGGAGATTCTGAACACGCCGACCATGTGACCTGGATAATCCAATCGTCCCATTTCCAGATTTTTTCCAAACGCTAGGACCGAACAAGGACCGATGTTGGATTCAAAATGTTGGATATGTTGGATGCATGGACCATAAACATCCATAAACATCCATAAACATCCATAAACCTTTTTGGCACTTAAGTCACAACTGTTGGTGAATTCCAAGTTTTTCTTGGCTCAACTGTCGTGTCGTGTCTGCTATTGGCCGTGAGATTCTCAGCTCCTGCTGTTGGGTGATCCATGGATCGTTGATGCAGATGGTGAGGTCGCATTTTATGACGAAGCTGGAACTTGAATCAACAGATCTTCTCAGTCTCTTCAAGCTGATCCTTGGTTGCTATCACTATATAGATGGGCGATTTTATGTGATTTTTAGTACAACATGGTAGTATAACATTGGAGATGATTCTATCAGAAAACAGTTTTATTGGAGAATTGTGGAACCACTTTATAGCAGCGATATTATTGTTTTTGAACCGTTTTTTTTCATAGCATTCTTCACGTTCCATTACTACCTGGGGTGTCTTCAATATGGACACTGGGCGTCCGGCTTGTTCACACTCAGAACTGAGGAACTGCCCAGAGGGAATGGCCAGGGAATATCATAAGATCATGGGAATATGGGCACGTACTCGACCACTACCAAGGATTGATGTGGATGATACGGGTCATGTCTCCCTGACCTGTTCGTTGATGTTCCCAGTTAACCTCCATTAAAAAGGCTGTTGCCAGGTTTGATTACCAGTAACCACCAGAATAGCGCCAGATTTTGGGGCAGTTTTTTTGACAAACCAAAAACATCCAAAAACTTTTTTTTGCATTCTGGTTTATGATTGTAGTAGATTTTTTAGTAATTCTCAGATGGCGAAAAACTTTGATTTCCAGGATGGTATTGGATAATTTCTCATTATTTCCAGGTTTCCAACATTGCCAGTGACATCCACAGGAAACCAATTTTATTTCACGGCGCGGTGTGATTTTTTCGAGTCTGTCAAGGGAAAGTTCAGAAGGTGAAAACTTTAGGGTTTCCCGTGTGAATTTTCCCTGAAACCAACCCTTAAGAATAGTTCAAGAAGGGCTATTTGGTTTTGCTAGCCATGTGAATGGGTAAGTATTTCTTTGGTGTGATATCATAACGTTCGTATCAAGATTTTTCTGGATAGCTATGGCTGGTCAGAGGAGGTGTGATATCACCTTGCCTTATGGCCACAACTCACACGGGGCATTGAAGAGTTAAAGGTGAAATGATATTATCCCTAGTCACATTAGTCACTGCAACTAGGGTTATTTCGTCAGTATGGCTGTCGAATGACATTTTGAGCAGTGGCCATTTCACGCCACGAGGGTCACAATATGTCACAATGACATGTTTTCAGATGTTGGTGCACAGAGGATAGATCACTTTGTAAGGATAATGATTAACAAGTGACAAGACCTATGCATCAGCCGCAAAAACAATTGTGATCCCCACCATGACATATCATTTCGACATTCAATTTGGCATCCATTCTGAGTTCGGGTCCAGGCGAGATCGCCACATGGGGCGGAGGTGGACGAGGACGAAGAAGGAGAACGAGGAGAGGAGGAGGAGTTGTTTCTTTCTTAAAATCTAGAGACCCTCACCTGGCAGGTGGGGAAAACGTTGATCTGATGAATTAAAGAAATCCGTGGCCAGGTTGCGGGTCTCCAAAGAATCCCTCCCCCCCGTGGCCAGGTGTCGCTGGAGGACTTCATGGCAGGTTGTCAACGGCTCAAGGGACCTGCCAAGAGCCTGGGCCTCGGAAGGCTAACCCCATGGCTGCAAATCCCGCCCAACTGGAGCTTTGTAGATGGGAAATCCATTCGAAAATATGGGAAATCATAGGAACATAATAGGAACATCCACTACAAACAGCGCAATGTACAGAGATGTGGAAAACACACCATGTAGATCATTCTTAATTTTAGGGAAACCACGAAATTTCATTGGTTTGTCACATCTATGTGAGTAGTAACCCTTGGGTATATTTGGGGATTTAATATGCAAGAGTATGGACATATATATATAATAATAGTGATTTATGATGGGAATTCATCATTATGGGGATCTTGCACCAACTAGCAGCAAGGTTAGAATGGAGTTCACATATGATCCAAACCGACATGCTCAAAAACCTGCCTAAAGGGCCAGTGTTTTGGTATTTACCAGACGACGAACCTTGAACCCTAAAACCCTAAAACCCTAAAACATTAAAATCATAAAACCCTAAAACTCTAAACCCCAAAACCCTGAAGACTCTGAATCCGAAAGCAGAACACACTGCGTTTACGCAGTATTTTCTGCAATTTCTTTTCTCATCTTCGACTGTTCGGGAATCCAAGCAATGTTGCAGTCCGGGCAAAATAAGAGGGGTCTGTGCGTAAGATTAGATCTGGAAATCTATACCCATAGGATCCATGTATGCTATATATGGTAACATTTACCATCAATATACCCCCAATGTTAGCATATATACCAGCACCATGGATCCTATGGGATATGGTTAGGGCCTAAACGGGATCAAACGGGATATTTTATGGGGATGGATCATGGCATCTGAATGGCGATTGCGGGATGTTATGGAGATGAAACTTGCATCTCAATTGGGGATATGGGGATATTGTATGATATCATGGGATTTTTACAAACAACAATATGTGAATGTATTTGAAAAATATGTTGTGGCAGTGGCTGAGTGAATTGTTCATCCATGCTTAGTCAATGTCAGTCAGCTATGCTTTATGCAATCACTGGTTGGCGGTTTCAACATGAGGATTTAAGATCATGGGGACAACCAACCAATAGACCATTTGCTCGCTGGTGGTTTCAAATAGTTGTTGTTTGACTTTGAACATATATGAATATAAAGTGTGTATATATATATACATCACTATACATATTATTAGCGATACTTTTCGACAAGCCAGGGATCATCTGCGTTTTTTGGACCGGGAGTGTTGGGATGTCATCCACCTGTGGGGCGGGATCTATGCACCCAGGATGACCTTTGTTGGGAAGTTCTAGCGAAATGTTGGTTACATTTACTGGGCTAGACTACTGTACATTTTTTCCGATGTTGTTTCCTTTTTCAAATACAGATATTATTACATATATATATATTTACATACCTTGCATATACACCATGTTTGATAGAAGTTGCAAATCCTGAATTTATATCAACTATTGTTTAACAGTTCGGAAAAAAAATAAAAAACAACTGACATGGAGTCATAGAGTCTCATATAGAGTCATACCAATGGATGGTACTATCATTGGATGGTTTCGAAATCCTGAGGCGTGGACCTAGCCTTGCTCCTGGCGCACACCGCTCGGCTCAACTGCAAGGTGGATTCGTGTTTTCGCTTTGTTGATCTGCGTGGGGAAACGAGGAAAAAACACATAAGGCATAAGATAGGGAACTAAGTATGAAATACAGTAGAGATTTATGACATGAATAATCTGAATAATCATGAATAGTGGCTATCCAGTTGTTAGGAGGAAGCGATTTGGAGCATGGGGCATGGGGTATCGATATTCCCGTCGTGAACACTGAGAATGGGGAGCCAGGTGGGGCATCAGAGCTTCCCAAGCGCATGATAGACAAGTTATGTTGATGTTGGTGGATATAATGGATATTTTTTAAAGAACATATCTGATGTTTGGGTGTCGATGGATGAAAATGGTGTATACCCCCAAATGGCAACTTGCACAAGGAAAAGGATTATATAAACCATTTAATGTTGGGAATACTATGTTTTTACGCAAACCCACGGATTGTGAGTTCAATCTCCAATGATTGTTGATGAAATCTATAATTATTTCTGAAGTGCCAAGTGTTTCTAAATCAATTGTTCAGGCTTGTTCCAACCCATTACAGAAAACTCATTGACACTCTTTTGGGAGGAAATTTATAATTCTACTTGGTTATTTATCTGTTTTGTAACTGTGGTGTTGAAACATGTGGTGGGCATGGTTTGTACATGTTTGTAGCAGTTTGTCTAGCACCTATTCACGGTATTGTTTTTGAACCAACAATATGACCATTGGATTTTTGTCCAACCAAAACGGGGTTATTATGGGATATAAATGGATACAATACCATCATCATGGGTTGTAATCTATAGGATGTATATAATGGGATATAATGGGACACACACCACAATACTATGAGTTGCGCTTGTTTCTTCTTGTCTCAAAAATAAGGGATACCTCAAAATCTCAACACGATAAAATGACCATATTTGATGAGGACGTGATGACAAAGAATTGATCATTAGAGTTTGGGGTTTGTAACCCAAGTCCCCCCATTTTTGTAGAGACCTATACAGTATCTCTCTGGGCTGTTCCAGCTGGGATATATCATGATATATATCATGATATATCATGATGAATTGATTAAACCCATTTCAATGTATGGATATATCCAAATTAATGAGATAATTCATGTTTTTGAAGATTTACTTTGTCTATGATAATATCATTGCCAATTTTCAATCACAATTCTTGTTGCTTCAATACGAAAACATACGAAGTAGCTATGATTCTTGGTGACCCCAGCCCTGTCTGTTAGTGAAATCCGCATTTTGATGGTTCCACCTGCCGGTCCAAGCCTCCGAATGTTCGGAACGCGGAAAAAACCTCCGAATGTTTGGATCCAGAAACTCTTCGCTGTTGTCGCAAACTCTTTGGGTTGGTCTGACAACGGGTAGGGCGGTAGGGAAAATGATGAAAGTCACCAGTGGAATTTGGGGTTTTCCCGCGTTTTTTTCAGTGAAAGCCATACCAAAAAGGTACTGTGAAAAAGTAAAGCAACAATTTGTACCACCCATATGTTGATGATTTATACATGTTTATAATGGTTGATACATTAGTTTGTTGACCACCATTAACCATTAGCTAACATGGTTGATTTGATTAGATATGAAATTTATAGATGTTTATAATTGTTTATAGCACCCATGGAAAATCCATGGGGATGGATCCTATAGGTGGACAACTTGTTGCAGCTGTCTGGACAAGAAGCTGAGGCGTGGACCATTGGGGCAAAGCTGATGGATCAGATGTGTTGACCACTGGTGAGTTAACTGTTGTGAAAAATGTCAATGCGGAGGTAACCAATAAGATTTATATATATAGTTTTCTAGAATTTTGTTGATCTTGGCAATAGGCATGATGATTAGAAATGGTCGATGAACATATGATGTCGTTGTGAACTAAGAAACACTTGGGAGCTACGAAGAAACATGAATTTCACTTAGAATGGTGATTTTCCATAGTTATGTTAGTTTACCAGAGGGTAACCAAGCCAACTATGCAACCATGGAACAGTTGATTTTCAGGGGCAACATCATGGGACATCGATTGGAGAAGAGGGATACAGTCAGGTTCACAAGGACGATGTTTCACGTCCAGGGAATTGCTACGCAGATCTAAAGCAATTGGTGTTGAAGGTTGAGACAAACATTCCAAAAATGATTGGGTTGAATGATTGAATGTCAGAATATGTCAAAGTGGTGATGAACTATGAATGATATGAATGGCATGAGTGGTTTTATTGTTGATGGCAGCTCTAATTCTTGCAACATTATGACTCTCAAAGCATTAACACACTGAACAACCATATAACATGTTTGGGTAGACATGCACTGTTTATGTCGCCTAGTCATAGGATGTCATAGGTATATCGAGGGTCTGGGTGACTAGATCATGCATGCGGTACATGTGTGTATGTGTATATATACATATATATATATATATATACACATTTGTACATGCATAGATATCAT
>Ga0126342_10008615_pt1 | contig 18286 bp, 17 predicted proteins | sample Cyp1metagenome_FD_92528 | JGI IMG/M metagenome (GOLD analysis project Ga0126342, IMG submission 92528) | Coral microbial communities from Lord Howe Island, Old Settlement Bay, Australia - Cyphastrea 1 metagenome | ecosystem: Host-associated > Invertebrates > Cnidaria > Coral ... | reverse complement strand
TGTGTAAAATGGTCTGTGTGTAAAAGTGTCTGTGTGTAAAATGGTCTGTGTGTAAATGTGTCTGTGTGTAAAAGCGTCTGTGTGTAAAGGAGTCTGTGTGTAAAAGCGTCTGTGTGCAAAAGCGTCTGTGTGTAAAAGGGTCTGTGTGTAAAAGTGTCCGTGTGTAAAAGCGTCTGTGTGTAAAAGTTTCTGTGCGTGTAAAAAAGCGTCTCTGTGTGAAAGCATCTGTGTGTAAAAGTGTCTGTGTGTAAAAGCGTCTCTGTATAAAAGCGTCTCTGTATTAAAAGCGTCTCTGTATAAAAGCTTCGCGTTTCTTCACATCTACGGAATGATGGTGCCGAGCTTTTTCGGCAATGTGTGTAGGAATTGCCATAGTAAAATGAGATAACACATGTGGTTCGCAGCATCATGGTACCGAGCCTCCTGAGCATTTTTGTTGCTCACATTATATTTCTCCATGTTTTCTTTCTACCCCCCTTTCCTTCTCTCTCTCTCTCCTCCCTCTCTCTCTCTGTGGTTGCAAGACACGTGTCATCTGATGCCCTTTACCAAGTATCCTCTTCTTAATCAATCTTGCTTTTTCACACCATAACCTTCCATAGCTCATATAAAATTCACCAACTATTCACCGACTATTACGACTACCATCCTCAGAGCTGCTTGAAAAACATCTTTTTCGCTCTCGGGCCAACCGTCGTCTATAGTTGGCAATCGAACCTCGTTTCGTGCGAAAGGGTTGTCGCTGCACACTCAAAATCGCAATTTTACTTCAGTTTTTGGCCATCGAACCTCATTTCGTGCTAAAGGGTTGCGACCGACACTTCAAAATCGCAATTTTACATCAGTACCCCATTTCGTGCGAAAGGGTTGCCGCGGCACACTCAAAATCGCAATTTTACTTCAGTCTTTGGCGATCGAACGTCATTTCGTGCCAAAAGGTTGCCGCCGAGGTTGTAAAATCGCAATTTTACATGAGTTTTTGGTGATCGAACTTCGTTTCGTGCGAAAGGGTTGCCTTTCGTGCCGTCTCGTTGGCACTGCCCCGCGCCTTGAGAGAGAAATAGAAAAGAAGGAAAAAGAAGAGGGCAAGAGAGCAAGAGGGCAAGAGAGCAAGAGGGCAAGAGAGCAAGAGGGCAAGAGAGAATGTGAAGATGAGAAGATGTGAAGATGTGAGGATGTGATGTGAAGATGAGAAGATGTGAAGATGCGAAGATGTGATGTGAAGATGAGAAGATGTGAAGATGTGAAGATGTGAAGATGAGAAGATGTGAAGATGTGAGGATGTGAGGATGTGAGGATGTGAAGATGTGAAGATGTGAAGATGTGAGGATGTGAGGATGTGAAGATGTGAGGATGTGAAGATGAGAATATGTGAAGATGTGAGGGATGATAAAATGGGAAGACTTGAAGATGTGATGTGAAGATGTGAAGATGTGAAAATGTTTGACAGACCCAACTATTAGAAGAACCCTTCGCTCAGACGCTCTCGGGAAAATACATACATACATTCATACATTCATACATTCATACATTCATACATGCATACATACATACATACATACCTATATATCTACATACATACAAACATACATACATACATACATTCATACATACCTACATATCTACATACCTACATACATACCCTCATATCTACATACCTACATACATACCCTCATATCTACATACCTACATACATACATACAAACATACATGCATACATGCATACATGCATACATGCATACATGCAAACATGCATGCTTGCATGCAAGCATGCATACATGCATACATGCATGCATACATGCATACATGCATACATGCATACATACATACATGCATACATACAATACATACATACATCCATCCATCCATCCATCCATCCATCCATCTATCCATCCATCCATCCATCCATCCATCCCATCCCATCCATCCATCCATCCATCCATGCATGCATGCATGCATGCATACATCCATACATACATACATACACACATACACACACATACACACATACATACATACATACTTACATACTTACATACTTACATACTTACATACTTACATACTTACATACATACATACATTACATACATTGCATACATTGCATACATTGCATACATTGCATACATTGCATGCATACATACATATTTACATTCATCACATACATTACATACATTGCATGCATTGCATACATTACATACATTACATACATTACATCCATTACATTTATAGATTCATACATACATACATACATTACATACATACAAACATACAAACATACATGCATACATGCATACATGCATAAGTGCAAACATGCAAACATGCATGCATGCATACATGCATGCATGCATACATGCATACATACTTACATACATACATACATACATGGCATACATAGCATACATACATAACATACATACGTACAATCATACAAACATACATGCATGCATACATGCATACATGCATACATGCATTTGCGCAAACATGCGTGCATGCATAGATGCATACATTGCATACATTGCATACATTGCATGCATGCATGCATACATACATACAGTACATCACATTACATACATACATACATTACATACATTGCGTACATTACATACATTGCGTACATTACATACATTACATACATTACATACATTACATACATTACATACATTACATACATTGCATTACACTACATACAGTACATACATTACATACATGACATTCATACATACATACATACAGTACATATATTACATACATTACATCCATTACATCCATTACATGCATTACATCCATTACATGCATTACATGCATTACGTGCATTGCATGCATTACATGCATTACATGCATTACAAGCGTACATACACGCATTACATGCGTTGCATGCAGTACATGCAGTGCATGCAGTGCATGCATTAAATGCATTACATGCATTAAATGCATTACATGCATTTTATGCCTTACATGCATACATACACATACATACACATACATACACATACATACACATATATACACATATATACACATACATACACATATATACACATACATACACATTTATTACACATACATACACACACACATCCAGACACATGCATACAGATGCATACACGTGCATACAGATGCATACACGTGCATACCCATGCTGCATACACATGCATACTCATGCATACACATGCTGCATACACATGCATGCACTTGCATACACATGCATAGACATGCATACACACGCATACACATGTATACACATGCATACACATGAATACGCATACATACACATACATACACACACATACACATACACACATACATACACATACATACACATACACACACATACATACACATACTTACACATACATACACATACATACACATACATACACATACTTACACATACATACAGACACACAGGCACACAGACAGACAGTCATACAGACATACAGTCAGACAGGCACAAAGGCATACAGTATACAGGCATACAGTATACAGGCATACAGACATACAGACATACAGACACACGGACATACCAACATACGGACATACGTACATACGGACATACGTACATACGGACATACACACATATACACACATACACACATACACACATACATACGTACACACATGCGCACATACACACATACACACATACACACAGACACACAGACACACACAAATACCTACCTACCTACATACATACATCATGTATGTATATATATATATAAATATATTTATATACCTTCATTATGTCATACGCTCATACCTTTGCACGGACATAGTAACGAAGTTTGGTGAAGTTGAACAACATCGCATTCATGGATGGTGATAGAATTATTACCTGTAGATTCCAGATGATTTTAGATTTGTATACACATGTACATACATACAGTTACATATATATATATATATACAATTTGTGTGTATGTAAATGCACATGACCTACACAAATTTAAACACATGCAGTTTGTTATTCATATTTGTGTGTATGCAAAATGTATGTGCACATATCCTCCCACGACTGATATTTGTTCTGAATAATAGGGTCGACGAAGGCTACACCAAGGAAAGGACACTTTTTCAATGTTCGCTCAGGTGGGCTCTTTTCAGTGTCATTTCACTAGTAGTTTCATCACATTTGTTGGGTAGGTTGTCCCTTTCTCTCTCTCTCTCTCTCTCTTTCCCCACCTGCCAGTTGAGGCTCTCTAGATTTCAACAAAGGTGCAACTTCTTCTCCTTTCCTTCTTCTTGCCCTTTTGGGATTTCAGATGAAATTTTAGATTTCGCTCTTGAAAACAGCTTTCGGCGGAATTCCATCATTGGAGACCAATTTGGGCGGAATTGATTGTGGAATGTTTGCCCCAATAAAGTCAGAAAAAATGTCGGCGGAATTGGCCGAGATTTCGGCGGAATTACCCGGACTCAGCTTTGGTCACAAATAAGCACAGCCCATGAAAACCCTATTTCGGCAGAATCGAAAATTGTCGGCAATTTTTTGTTTTCGGCAGAAATTATAGAATCCGGCGATTCCTGTGCTGAAATGTAATTTCGGCAGAAGTTCCCAAAAAGGATTCCCCAGGTATATGTATAAATGCATTGAATTCATATATGTATATATTATATGCATATATATGCCATATATACTTCCAGATGGTATGTCTGAAACTAATTGAAACTATTTCAGGTATGTCAGGGTGGGGATCACTTGATGAACGTATTTTTTCTCGTTAATGTTTGAAGCCCTGAAAGTACGCACTCCACGGGTACGTGTAATGACTTTCCATGGATGATTTTCTTGCGGGGGAACTGATCAGAGGTCAACTTTTCACAAGCAAACGAACAAACACAAATATCCATATAGGTTCCATGTTTACGCGCACACACGTAAGCGCACACAAACACACACACACACTTTTATTTATATATATATATATACACATCCACTTGCGGGCTAGCCCTGGTGTAAAGTTTAAGCGAAATCAAAACATGTATCAGGGCTGAAGCAGAAACAACAAGTATCAACAAGTACAAGTAAACATTTTTTGATTGTGATTCTGGCCTTCTTCGTGATGAAATCGAAAACAAAGTGAAGATCGAAATAATGTGGAGATGATTGGGACAGCCTCGAGCATCCTGGAGCCACATATCCAAAGCCGCGCCCTGAGGTGACATCGATCCTTCATACGCTGAAGGCACTCTTTTGGGCATTGACTCTCTTGGGTTTGATAGTCCCTGGGCTTGTCGATCTGAGAAATTCCGCCGTGGATGGAAGAAATCCTGCACCAGTTGATAGGAGGTTTATCCCATTACTTTTAGGGTTTCAACCATCCAAGGTGGTGCAGGATTTCTTCCATCCACAGTATGTCAGCGACATGTGTGCTGCAGGCACACATGCACACAATGTGGTTTCAAAAAAGTATAAATAATTTATAAAGAGCTAACAATAGCGATAACACAATATTTCCTAACATATATATATAATATAATATATATATGCATACAAAAATGCATACACGCACATATGTACTATATATGTAATATATGCATATATGTGCTTACGTATGCCTATGCACACAGTTTGTAGCGACCCACACGTTTGCAGTTTTTCCGGGGTTGGATATTTGGGCGCCCGCATTGGGGCAACATGTTTTTGTTGGCCCTTGGTTGGGCCGCCATGCCTCAAATGTTTTGGTTACGCCCGTCACTTGAAAACGATATCAATCAACCCGTGAGATGATGTGCTAATTGCGATGGCTGAAAGAAGGACTCGGGATGGCCAAACAAAACACAGATGCAAGGGCATGCCTGCACATGGGGTATATACATACCGTTACATGCCCATCTTTACCCCCAGAACGGCGAATTTGCTATCTAGTTTACATGATGATTAACCAACAGATTTAGAGGTACCCTATTTTCAGACAAACCCACATGTTTCGTGACTTCCTGCACTTTGAGTTATCCTAATAATGATATGTTTTGACTCATTGTTGACTCATGTTGTCTCAGCGCCTTTGCGTTTCCTCAACATATTCAAATACTGTCGGACAAACGGTATTTATTTGAGTTCTTGACATGTAGGAGGGGACTAGCAGCGCTGCAAACGGAAGATGGCCCTATCATAAATTTGAACCTTTCATGGTCCCTGCCAAAGTCCGCCGTTTGAAAGTAGTGAGTGTTATTGTGTGCTGTTTGTGTTCTGTGCTTTGTGGTCCATGTCACTTTATGCCTGTGTCTCTGCGCTTTGGGTGAACTACTTAAAAACTTTCACCTCAAAGGCACTGTAGAGATAGATGAGAGATGATGATGTTTAGTAGATGTCAGTACGGGAGAGCATTCCAAAAATCACTTTGTTTTCATGTTGGTGATTTGAACATCAGAATTCAGCCAGGTAGCTGTATCATGCTGTATCTATATTGTCGCATTGTCGCATGGCCATACCCCGAGCCTTGCCGCTGTTATGCTGGGGCCCTGTATATGCATGTAGGCATTTAAACCAGCATTGGTTGACATACCTGGATCTTCCATATGGTACTTATTTCTGCCGCTTCTCAAAAACACTAGAATTGTTGCCGTTCTTGCGGAAATTGTGAGAAATTGTCAGCCCACGTGGTCGGGTATTTTCTCCGTTTGGTCGGGTATTTTCTCCGTTTGGTCGGGTATTTTCTCCGTTTGGTCGGGCATTTTCGCCGCTGAAAAACGGGTTTGGCATCAATATATCAGAAGATACTCTGGTTTGCCCAAAAAGGTCGTTCTTATGCAAAACCTATTTATTGGGCAAAAGGCAGAAATTAAGCACCTTTTGAAGAGGCAGGTATATGTCATCCTTATTCCACTTATTTGATGCGTTCATACATCCTCATTCACGTGCTCTTCTCGCGTCCGAGCACGTGCATACTGCCGCACCTCAGGTCTATGTATTCGCGGTCATATTTGCCCAGGCAGTCTCTGACCACAGGTCAGATCCGGATGCTTGCTTGTCAATGCTTGTTGTCAAGATTTTCCCGGGATCTCTGTTCTCATGGGTTTGGCCGCTGCGCTTATATCTAATTACATACCTGTACAATGGATTGAAATTGCCCGTTTTACTTTCTTCAAGGTGGCACCTTACCTGGCTGAGACATGGCTATCCCATTGAATCTGTCATATTGGTTTAGAAACTTTCCGCGCTTTTCCATGATGGTTGCGATCACAAACCTAAGTATCACAATTTACCCCAATTCTGGTTGTGCCAAATGGTTGAAAATGAATGGGAACGATATTTCCACCTATTACCCAACTATGTCCCATTGATATAGCACTGGTTTCCAACTATTTGCAAAATGTTGTCCAACATATTATGGTTCCACTACCAATTGATCTCCCCATTCTTCTCGAATCCCTTCGAATTTCCACCGGTCTCTCAGGAATTTCCACCGCTGGGAGAGGCAGAGAGCAGGGCCGCGGACAGAAGCCTGGTGGCATCAGGTGGAACTTCCAAAGATAGCTAACCTGAAGGTGATAGCTACAATGCCCTCTGGTAATTTAACATAGCTATTGAAAATGGCCATTGATAGTGGATTTGCCCATTGAAAATTGTGCTTTTCCCATAGTTATGTTAGTTTACCAGAGGGTTCCCTCCCTCGTTCAGAAACACCACCCCAGGTTTATGGTAAAAAGGTAGGGGATGAAATCGCTGGTTTTAGGGACCATAGAAAGGGTTGCGTTTAATATGAACAGGGGATGCAATTAACTATCAATATATAGTTAGGTCTTATAACAATATGTATGTATATATGTATATATATATCGCTAGAGGAGGTTATACGGTTATACACCAACTCCAACTGAGGGGTCGCTTTGTATATATAGTTTAGCAACACCCTAAAAATAAATGGAACCGGTTCGAGCACTGAGATTTTCAGATCCACTACTCCAACACCTTGGGACCTTGGGGTCAGGAATCCAATATGATAGCATTATGAAGCAACAAACACTCGGGTAGTATATTGAATCGTACAACGTGGTGCCATTGACAAATCAGTATGGTTGCCAATAGCACTATGACTATGATACAACAATGTTCATGATATTCATTGGTATATTGTCATTCACTTTGCTCTAGAACTTTTTCCTGGCATATCTATATACGCATATATGAGAAAGCATATGCATTTAGCTTAAAATGGGTGCATCATCTATTTAATTGTTATTAGAGGTATTTTTGCGCCAAACAGTACAAGTTAGTAGCTTGGAGTGCCTGATTTTGGCTTGGGTTTGAGTTTTTACAAATTTTGATTTCATGGTAATGTGGCACGGTATTATATTATACATTTATGCATTTTTTGACCAGGGGCCCGCCATTTATGCATTATACACACACATATATATATATATAACTGGATAAAATCGGGGACTCCTATCATCCCCATCCATCCCATCCTTTTGCACCTCTGGGTTTCCCACAGGATATTTCGGTTCGTTGCCGGAGACCATGTTGAGCTTGTTCATGAGCATTGCTGATGGAGTCAGCTGGCAGGATCCTGGCCTGTCGATGTAGGTTGGCGCCATAGGGATACCTTGAGGTCATGACTGGAGCATTCAATTTCCTATGTCAGTAACCTCCAGGGTATCTAATCGTAATCTGAGGGGCTGTTTGGTCACATTTGGTCACTCTGGTTTCATCCGAAGTAACGTCGTTCAGTTATTTTTCGTGCTTCGTCCTTTCATATACTTGAGATGGTTTGTTTGCGTGATCGCTTGTTTCAAGGGTATGCGTGTTTTTCATGTGTTTTAAGTTTGCTTTTTGGTTTTTTACCTGTTTGACATGATTGTTTGACTGGACATGACGCCCGCACTCGTACCCGGGATGATAACACAGCTTCCACTTGGCCAAGCGAATGGGGACTCCACAGGTCATGTCGTCAGGACTGTCAATCAGAAGCCTTCCGGCTATCACACCCTCTCATTGATTTGTTGAAGAACGCCCTGGCATACACTGGCATAATGATCATTCAAGCGCAGAAAGTAAATTACATATATGTTGACAAATGTTCATTATGTTCATTGCTTGTGGGTGCCTTGCTTAAGAGTGCTTAGTGGCATATTGTTGCAGCTGTTGGCTCTATTGCAGCAGTGTTTTGTTTCTTGGAAGGATATGGACGTCGGTAGACTTTGTTTTTTGACTTGACAATTATTGTCGTCCCTCCGGTTGTTCTTCTTCGCATAAAGTTGGCTTAGCGGCTGGTGGCTATGAAGGTCACATTCACCATCAACCAATGGGTTAAATGGGTTACTACTCCAGTCACTCACTCAATTGGTCCAAGGAGGGACTTGCAGGAAACGCCAATGAATTTGAACATTTTGACCCTCCCCAAATACATATTTTTGTGAATGTTCCCTCACATCACCACATCAACCCAGCCCTTCAGGGACCCCAACCAGCCTCGATTCGATATCAGCGCAGCTCGACCTGATTCGCAGCGAGCGAAATGCGCCGAACTAAGGAGGTGATTCTACCCCTGAAGGCCATGGATTTGACGTCACACGGCTGATGGGTCCAGGCGTTTCAAGAGATTAGTCAAGTTGGAACCCTTATGCCAAATCCAGGAAGGAGGACCTTCCACTGTCAGTATATCATTGTGCACATCACCATTCACCACCAGAATCACCACTACCACCAACAGCAGCAAGCGAGGGGATATCACGGCAGCGGAGAACCCTAGCCGTCTATATAGAGGAACATGTTGGATTTTTCATTGCAAGCTTGGAAAAATCCAGGGCATCTTGGCATCTGAGGTGGGTGTTCCTGTTCCTTTTCTACGCATCTTGGCAAGCAGGTTTCTGGCCTGGTCCTAGCTTTGTTGACATACAAATAAATGTAAGAAGGAATAGAACAAAATTCCAAGGATGACGACGCAGATGATATTTATTTGCAGTGTCCATGAGTTCTTTCGCAGAAATGTTGTTTTTGTGGTATATATAGTGAGTGAAAGCTGTTGCAAATGCACAGTCAACAGAATGCCAGCCATTCGTACAGCTCGTCAGGGATCAAACCGCCATCATGGCCAGCGCGTGAAGTCAGATTGTCTGCGGTTGCAATGGCTAGATTGGCCCAGCAAGCATTCAATGATGCAAGCCAAGCATTGCAGCAAGCAGGGTGCACGGCCCCGATTGACATGGATGTTCTGGAAGAGTTACTTCTCTCTGTTCGTGTGAAGGTCAGGTCGACCGATCACCATGGAAGTGTTGAGGCTCAGCAACAAGGGGTGATGAGAGTTTTGAAGCCCATTTGGCGCAGTATTTCATGACCCTACCTGAGTTGAGTGACCTCCCAGCAGATACCACGAGTGACCCGTACTGGAACTTGTTTGCTGCTAGCTTGGCCAGGACGGCGAATGCTGACGCCTTCCCTGCCATCACAGGTTCCATCGCTGCTTGGCAAGACGCTATGGGTCGCTGAGCAGGGGAGAGTTGCTACAACCTACGGTTCTTCCTACGCAATCTGTGATGAATGTTGGGGCTATGCGCGCTAGAAGGATGATTTTCTGGATTTGCTAGAGCACCACAGGCGGGGCTGCAAAGGGAGGGGTGGCCATGGTGAATGAAGCCAGCACATTGTTTCCATTGTTTTGATTTGCATGCTCAGCAAAGTGCGGCGTATGTGGACGATGCGGTCCTCATTAGCGACGCTTCCGCTGAGCAGTTACATGCGGACAAGTTGTTGGGTGCAGCTGTGGATGGCTTGCAAGACTTGGGATTTGTGAAGTGAGCCAGCGGTACACGAGTGGCAAGCTGGAGAAAGTGGTTGGCTATGAAATGAATCAAAAACCAGCAATGTTCAGGTTGCCTCTGGGGAAGCAGTGCCTCTTGTGACAGGCGCTGCGAGATGTGGCAGGCAGACCTCTGGTGCAGATAGATGTTTTGCGTTCATTCATTGGTGGATGTTTGGTGCTCTTCTTAGACGTGAACTTCTCAGTATACCACATTCGGCCGTTCGGTTTTTCACTTCATGGATGAGTTTCAGGGCCAAACTGTGCGATGGTGGGAGTCTGCTAGATGCGAAATGACGTGTATGGCTATAATTTGTTATTTGCTACATGTCGTGTCATGTAGGATGCAGATGGAGCCCGTGGTTTTTTTGCCACGGATGCAATGGGACAGAATGAATTTCATAATGGGTGGTTTGGAATCTGTGCCACAGCTACTCAACCAGGTGAGTTTCAGACGTTGCTGACACACGGGGAGGCCCCGGGCCTCACTCACTGTTGCAAGACTGGATGAAGTTGGGGGTGCTAGCTCTCATAGATTGCTGAGACCCACAGTTCCTTCTACCCTTTTGCCCGACCACTTCTTCTTTGAACAGATATGGTCAGTGGTTGAATCAGGTCGCTGGAGGCATTTGGTGGTCATATTACTATTGGAGAGTCTCGCGCTGTAGTTCGTTTGTTACGAATCGCTCCCTGGCCCCAACTGCATGGTCATGTCTTGGCCTCCTTGCAGGACAATTGACCTACGGCATGCCCGATGACAAAGGGCAGTCCTACCTTGACACTCCAAAGAGTGCTGCGGCAAAAAGCAGCTGAGTTGCGTGTTTTCTTGCCTTGGGTTGAGAGCCCGTACAAGGATGCAACGGACACTCTTCATCACTCTTCTATATATATCTCTCTTTTCAAGGTCGTAGATATTATGATATGACCTCGTTTTGAACAGCCCGAAGATGTTGACTTGTTGCTCATGGAGTTTCGAACAGAGTATGAGCTAAGCCGATCCAAGCACACCCTACTGGTAGCAGCTGTTGAGTTTTTCTTTCCTCACCTCAAGGGAAAGATGTTGCTTTGCAGAGAAGCACTGCGGGGACGTACCAATGCAGACCACATTCGACACACTATAACACTTCCCAAAGAATGCGCACATGTGCTTGCAGCTCATCATGCATCATCAGGCCACTACCGCTTGGGAGCAGCAGTTCTCCCTCAACAATGCGCAGGCTTGCGACCTACCGAGCTGCTGGGCATTAGAGGAGATCATGTGTTCATTCCAGTCTTGAAGCGTGGTGCGAAGGTACCCAGCGGATGATGGAGTGTGGTCTCTACAAAGGTGAAAAGGGAACAATGTGTCTTGATCCAGGTAGACGGGTCTCCTCTGGTTTGCAAACTCTTGAATCTCTTGAGATGGTTGGTTGACACTGCTGCTGATGATGGTCGTCTATCTTCTTTGTGCTATAGCTTTTACAATTCATTCAAACTTGCTGAGCAACATTTTGGCCTACAAGCTGGGCGGACTGCCCATTCTGGGCGCGCTGGCTTTGCCACTAACCTTTTTGTGCAGGGCGAGTTTTATCTTTACAGGCCGTCGCATCACGAAACTGGAAGATGATGACTACATGTTGAATCAACAACACCATGGACCATGTCAACGAAGTGACCACAAAGAAGTCCCAGCAAGAGATCAAACTTCTGAAGGAAGACCCGCAGCTCATGTTTTCGAGTTCGGTTCAAGGATTGGAAGCTTGCAACGGATGTCAGATACGACGCGTCCAGACATGAGTCCAGACATGGCATCAGATGTGAGTCTTTTGCAAGCAGGGCTGAGCACCCACGAGCTTGAATGAAGTCAGCAAGGTGTCAAGGTGATTTGCGGCGTCAAGGCTACACCGGATGCTGGAATCGCATTGCTCCAATCAAGCCGGGCGACAGCATATGGTGACACAGCCCCTGGAAACAAATCTCAGGATGATTTTGTCTTTGCTGCAGATACCATGTTCAGTGCTTGAGTGGAAAGGTTTCAGACACCAACGAGTTTTGCGTTCTATTCTACCCTTGCAGCAGAAGCGGCATCTTTGGACAGGGCGGAAGATGCAGAGAATTGTCGCGGAAGCATGCTGGCAGAAACTCTATAATTTATATACCCTGATGCACGGTCATGGCATTGCAACTCATGGCATTGCAACTCATGGCATTGCAACCTCTTTTGCAGAGCGCAGAGTTGCAATGTATGTCACAGCACTTCGACAGAACTGCAGAAACTGAAATGTGTACCGAGTGAGGACACGAATACCGATTGTTTGACAAAAAGTTTGAAACAGAATCAGTTTCGAGAGAGCTTCCGTAGGTGGATGGGTGGAACCATCAATATACATCATTATTATATCCTTGCAAGAAGCGAAGGCTGCTGCAGCAGGTGTGGAGCAAATGCTGTATGGCGGAAGTGTCAAGAGCCAGCAGAAGATTTGACCAGAGGGACCAACATGAGGTGTCATCTTGACACATCCATCATGGGTAGATTCCAAAGCATGGCCTTTCCATGGCCATGTCTCTTAGGGGATGGAAGCATATGCGCCTGAAAACTTGTGATTCCACCGAAGAGGTGGCTTGAGCGGGAAAAGGTGCCGCGTTCGCTGACTGCAAGCAGATCGAGGGACCAAACCAATCCAGGCTCCACTTTGCCACCTTGAAAAAGAATCAAGAACGCCCGGACGTCAAAGTAGGAAGCCATCCAAACACCATGATCATCATCACCATCATCATCACCATCATCATCATCATCATCATCAGGATCATCATCATCATCATCACCACCACCACCATCATCATCATCATCATCATCACCGAGTTCCCTACTCCATGTCTGAAGTTTGAAGGTGCAACTATTTGTGGAATCTGGCCTGGTCAACCAGGTGGGCCATCTAAGCTGCATGACGTTGCAAGAGCGCAACGTAGCACCAAGAGCGTCTTCTAAGGTACATGACGATGCAAGAGCGTAGCATCAAGAACGTCCTCTAAGTTACGTTGCATCAAGAAAGTCTTCTAAGTTGCATGAAGCTGCAAGAGCGTAGTATCAAGAACGTCTTCTAAGGTACATGAGGTTGCAAGAGCGTAGCGTCAAGAGCGTCTTCTAAGCTACATGAAGCTGGAAGAGCGTTAGCATCAAGAACGTCTTCTAAGTTGCATGAAGTTGCAAGAGCGTAGCATCAAGAACGGCTTCTAAGGCACATGATGTTGCAAGAGCGTAGGATCAAGAGCGTTTTCTAAGTTACATACGTTGCAAGAGCGTAGTTTCAAGAGAACAAGACCGTTATTGCCCCCCCGAACCCCCCCCAAACCTACCCCCACCCGCATTGTCGAGAGCGTCCTTGGCATTGGTGCGCGCGAGCAAGAGATGTGAAAATGTGCATATGTTCGTGGCATTTCCAAGTTCTCTGTTTTTCTCAAATGTGATTCGAAACTGTACAAAACTTGGGACTGCTTCGCGTTTTTTGATGCTTTTTTTTTGTGGCACGTGGCTCAAACTCATTGCAAATAACAATGCGAAAGGCACTGTTACGATTTCCTGTGCCTGCCAGTAAAAATGGCTGTGGAAGTCAAATGATTTGTAAATTGCAGTACGAACTGGCACCAAGTTGCGCGCCCTACCCCGATCTCGGAGCCAACAACAATGATGCAGGCTACAACGTCAGATGTTCAGCACACGTGTTGTATTTGGAAAAATCTGAAATGTTTGTTTTATTGTCTTTTCATGCGTTTCATGCCTATTGTTTGAGCAACTTCTTAAACGACTTTAGACTGACCTTCACGCATGAAGCTAAATGATGCTTAGCAAGGGAGATCATCCAAAGAAATAAAGAATACTGTATGTTTTTGTTCCGTTCTGGAAGATTTGCATGTTGCCTTGATAATGACCATCATCGTCATCATCACCATCATTATCATCATCAAAATCATGCTATCTCCAACTACAATGACGCCGAGGTCTCGTTCACGTTTTTTGCGGTTCTGAACGTGGTGACAGGCGGGACAGATAGCAGATGTTTGAAGTTTTGTGTGCGTGTGTTTGAAAACACAACATGCTGAGGTATGAGCTGAACTACTTTATGTGGTGCAAACGACATTGAAATGTGTTCTGCATCTTTAGTTAGCCTAGTTGACCCGGCTATGGCATTACACATGAAGAACACCTCAGTGTTTTTTTCTATGTCCAACGGTTTTTTTTCTTCTGGGGGGTGATGGGATCTCCAGAATCCGGTGTTTTTTCGAGAATCGGGTCTGCGCTGTGCTTGTTTGTATGATGGTCCTAGTTACCTTCCGGTTTATTGGTCTTTCCCACTTGCACCCGTTTGGGGTTGCCTTGCCTTCGTGGGTTTGGTTGGTTTGGGTCTTTGCCCCCTTGGTTTCTTTTTGCGGTGTTGGTTGGTCCTTCGCTGGTCTGTTTGCGCCTTTGGTGTGGTCTGGGCGCCTCGGCTTCCCGACGCCATGGAGTCGTTTGTTCCCGTTCATGGCGTGCTTTCATTGTGGGCGGCTGCTGCTGCTGCTGCTGTGGCTACCCGCTCGCTCTGCGCTGTCTTGGGTGGGATCCTAATCTTGTGACGGTGCTCACCACGGTTTAGCAGCGTCAAAAACATTGGGTTTCCTAGCAGTCTCGCACTCATCCCTTGACTCTTTCGGGCCCTTCCATGCCCCAAGGCGACCCCATGGGTCCTGTTATCATGACCCTTTGGGCGTGGCTGGGTTGGCTGCATGTTGAGCGTCGATGTCGCCGTGTTCCTCATGTTGTCACTCGTGTTTACGTTCATGATCGGTCCTTCGCTGTTTCTAGAGTTTGGGCATTGTCGGAGAGGTACCATCACTGGAGTGACTAGTCTGCGTCTGTCGGGGTGTGTGAAAATCAAGCCAAAGCTTTCGCTGTGGCCTCCACTCCTGCTCGCAGAACCACACTGCGCCATGAGTTGCCTCAAGTTGTTCATTGCATGTTGAGTTGCATGGTTCATTTAGCATGGTTAGCCGGCGTGGCTTGCTCCCTCGTGAACATGCCCGCGTTGATGCTTGTTGTAAGACCCTTACTTTGCTTGCTTGCGCCCGCCTTCCTTTTGAAAGATACATGCGTGCATGTAGGCAATTTGCTGTTGCTAAAGTTGCCACTGGTTGGATCGCTCGCGCTCCCCCGCTGACTTTGTCTAAAAAGTTGCGGAGTTTCAACTTGTGGGGATTTTTTCTCGCTTGCAAAGGTCTCGTGCCTTGACTTGGTCTACTTGTCGTGGCTCTCCTGCTCATGCCTTTGATTCTTGGTTGGCTTCGCATGGCTGGGACCGGACGGCTGAATGCAGTTTGGATCTGTAAACTGCCGGTGACATTGGTCAGCGTCAGCATGTTGTTCGAGACGCTTGGCGTGCTTGGTGCTTGCGTCGGCACATGGCGTCTGAGCGACGGGATGCTCAGCTTGACTGTTTTTATGATGCTGCCGGCTGCCGGTTATTTTCGTCGGATTGACTGGCATGCTACCCCTAAGTTTGCTGCTTCCTGCGCGGAAGCATGGACCTTGGCTTGTGGTGCCACTTTCTCTCCTGCTGCTCTTGGTGGTCGGATGCCTCATCGTCCTTCCACCATGTGCATTTGGGATGGTTGCACTGAACTTGGCACGTTTGATCACATTGCATGGGAGTGTCCTCGTCGCCCTTGTAACATTCCTAAACCTGCCGAGTTTTTATCTTCTCAGTATGGTTGGGTCGTTACAAATCAAGTTTGTGACGTTGATGCTGTGCATGGTTGGTTGGTTCATGTGCAAGAGACTCTTTGGCCCCTTGTCCATCCATGACTTGTGCTTGTTTGTATCATGGTCCTAGTCACCTTCTGGTTTATTGGTCTTGCCCACTTGCACACTCTTTGGGGTTGTTGCCTTGCCTTCGTGGGCTTCCCCTTTGGGTTTGGCTTGGTTTGTTTGGGTCTTTGCCCCTTGGTTTCCTTTTTGCGGTGTTGGTTGGTTTTTCGCTGGGCTGTTTGCACCTTTGGTGTGGTCTGGGCGCCTTGGCCTCCCGACGCCATGGAGGCGTTTGTTCCCGTTGGGCCTTTGCCCTCGGTGTTCTTGGCGTGCTTTCGTGATGGGCTGCTGCGGCTGCTGCTGTGGCTGCCCCCTCGCTCTGCGCTGTCTATTTGGGGGCAGTTCAGATCAAAGTTCACCCAGAGTCGGGTCTGCGCAGGCGTCTTCTGCCAGTCTGCCATCGAAAATGCGCAGAACGACCATGCAGCTGTGGTGCAAAACATCTTGGACAATAAGGACACATCTGCTGGGTCAAGTTTTGATGTGTTGTATTTCAAACATTTGCAATAAATGGGGATGTTCTTTAATTCCGTTCAGATGGCTACATGTTCGCCCAAGTTTGCATGTTCTTTTTCTTTGTGATGAATTTATACATAGTGCATCTGAAATCGCAACGAAGAAGCAGCATAGTGTCATCACGCCATGATGCTTCATCATTACCATACCGATTTTTTACATGCGGAGATGAACCTGACAACTAGACGACAGTTGGCCCGAGAGCGAAAAAGACGTTTTTCAAGTAGCTCTGAGTATGGTAGTTGACAACCCATGCATATGCACTGTGCTGCTTGGTAAAGGGCATCATATGACACTTGTCTTGCAACCACAGAGAGACATAGATAGAGAGAAAGGGAGAGAGGAGAGAGGAGAGAGGAGACAGAGAGAGCGAGAGAGGGAGAGAGGGAGAGAGAGAGAGAGGGACAAATAAAGGGAGATAGAAAGAAAACATGAAAAAAATATAATGTGAGCAACAAAAGTGCACAGGAGGCTCGCTACCATGATGCTGCGAATGACATGTGTTACCTCATTTTACTATGGCCGGCGCATACCCAACAGAGCGCATTAGCCCATCACCTCTGTAGTCATATTCTGATGATAGCCCGAGCTATCGCCAGAACGTTGGCCTCAAGTTCTGCGTATCTGTGTCCCCCACCACCGGCCAACGTGGTGCGAGCCGCGTTGGAGCAAGCTGCCTTGTAAGGACAAGCAGAAAGAGACAGCATGGAAGATGCAACGCGAGAACATGCCGATGACAAGTAAACACAAATCGATCCTTGCAGTCACATGTCACCCCAACAGGGAATAGATATCAACTTTCAATGCAGCCGTTCCAAATCACAAAACACAATCTCCAAAGAATGAATGCAAGACCATATCCACAGAAGAAAGATGTCGACAGTATTGCTTTAAATTGCATCTCTGCATCCACTTGAGGCTCCCACCAAAAGATCGGCAACAAAAACCAATTGAATGACTTTTGCAATGAATGCAATGATAATGCGGTTGCAAAAACTTCTGTGTGTAAAAGCCTCTGTGTGTAAAAGCTTCTGTGTGTCAAAGCGTCTGTGTGTAAAAGCGTCTGTGTGTAAAAGTCTCTGTGTGTAAAAGCTCCTGTGTGTAACAGCTTCTGTGCAAAAGCGTCTGTGTGTAAAAGGTTCTGTGTGTGAAAAGCAATACGAAGGATACGATGCAAACTAGCGTCTTGTACTTGTAATATATTGTC
>Ga0126342_10008614_pt1 | contig 18287 bp, 11 predicted proteins | sample Cyp1metagenome_FD_92528 | JGI IMG/M metagenome (GOLD analysis project Ga0126342, IMG submission 92528) | Coral microbial communities from Lord Howe Island, Old Settlement Bay, Australia - Cyphastrea 1 metagenome | ecosystem: Host-associated > Invertebrates > Cnidaria > Coral ... | reverse complement strand
GATCTTCTTTCTTCTGAGACTTTCTCTTTTTTGATCTTCTTTCTTCTTCTCTTCTCTTCTCTGACTCTTCCCACCTCTGCTTTTCATCTGTCCATATTGTCGGAAGTTTGACTTCTAAACTTCGTTCGATGATTGGAAAATTGTGCAAATATCATGTAAACGTAGTGTGTATATCTATATCGTCTATATATACATATATATATATTTATTTATTTATTTATATCCATACATATCACACAAGTACACATACAGTATGTATAAGTGTATGCATACATATATATATATACTTCACACAGTATTTACACAGTGCTATATCCACGTACGGTACATTACATGTTTGTCTACCTGCATCCCTGGATGATCCATGACACCAACTATTTAAGGGGTGGATCATCCCATTATTAGTGGCATACCCAACATTACCCAACATTGCCCAACAATAAATGTAAACTAATGGGATTTAATATGTAATGGGATTCAATTCAAGGGGAATACACTGGGATATATATATATAGATAGATAGCCAACAATAAATCTCAATTGAGCAGTGGCTGCTGACCCCCCTTGGTTGATGTTTCTAAAGGGGTTCTACTCCCCAATCTATTGGAGATCACCTTCTGGTAAACTAACATAGCTATTGAAAATTGTCATTTCTAGTTGATTTACCCATAAAAAAATGTGATTTTTCATAGTTATGTTAGTTTACCAGAGGGTATCACAATCCAGTACGGGAAATCCCATTAACCAGCCAGTATTTTATGTGACGACAGAGGATTTTGAACACTTCTCAACTGGGGATGGTCAGTGACCTCCAACCTCAAACACAAACCGCTGACTTCGAGCGGAGCATCAAAGCTAACTAGCTACTGCCGTATGGTATAACTCTTACCTGGCAGGAAATCCACAAAGAACGGAGATCAAATTTGTCCAAAAAATGGATTTAATTCCACGAAATCCATTTGTGCTGGAAATGAGCATGGTTTGTGGGGTCATTTCCTTGAAGATCTGTGGCTTTCCAGTCACTGTTTCCACAGATCAATGTTTAATGATGTTTAATGATGTTAATGAACAAACAAAAAAGGCTAGGAAAGAAGGCAAAACAGGCCATGAATCACTTTAAATGAAGGATCATACTCTCCAGTGCTTAGGAAGAGGTTCGAAGCTAAAGGTATCCAGTGCCTCTCGGAGCCAGTTGGAGCTCAGAAATTCATTGTTGAACCCTACTTATTGATATGGAGGTTCCCTGAAATGGGGCTATCCCTGAGTCATCCATGTTTATGGGATTTTCCATTATAAACCAACCATTTTGGGATACCTCCATTTATGGAAACCAGCATATGTTTGTTTGATAGGGATAAACCACCTGGTAGTGAAACTATTGTTTGGTGAGTCTTTGGTCATGATGGGCCCACATAGAATAAACCTACCATTAAACTATTAATATTAGACTAACCCCTATACTTACCGTTTGAGTAGTTAGTTGTAACCCTTTGCCAATCACTACTGACTATAAAGCCCTATAAGTCAGACTATCAGATAGTGATTGTAGGATTATAGTAGTTATCACTAGCCCTTGTCATCAATTGTCAGATATTCACATTATTAATCACTGTATAATCCATACATATCAAAGTATAGTGAACTCAAGAATTCCATCCCCAGCTCACTGGCTGGGTACTTTAATCCTTTAGTTTTTTTATGTTTTTTTCATATCAATGGAGAATCACCAGCCAACCAGCAAAAGATGACTTTTTTCACTTTTTTCTGTGACTATCAAAGGTTGACAATGTTAAATTCCCATGGGAAATCACAATGATCATGGACTCACCATTAAATCACCATTAAGCCATCGTTCAATCCCAATTTTTTTGGAGCTTCAGGAGCTTCAGCATGTCTCCACGCGTTTGACGCAAGCGACGACGCACATCCATCGATGTTTCCCCCGTTGTTTGGATGGGCCTGGGGTAAACAAAACCATCAAACACAATGAAAAATGGTGATTTAATGGGATTTTATAGTGATTTAATGGTATTTTATAGTGATTTAATGGGATTTTATAGTGATTTAATGGGATTTTATAGTGATTTAATGGGATTTTATAGTGATTTAATGGGGTATTATTGGTATATACCCTCTGGTAAACTAACGTAGCTATGGAAAATGGCCATTTATAGTGAATTTCCCCATGAAAAATGGTGGATCTTTCCATAGTTACGTTAGTTACCAGAGGGTATATGGTGGTTTAAAGAAATGCGAACCACAATGAACCACATGTGATTCTACATAAACACAGTGTAAATCAACATCAAACCTAACATCAAACATTTCCATCTTGATTTTTGTTTTGCCTATTGAAAACTACATGAAATGCGTAAATCTTGTGAAAGAAATCCGAAAAATATCATTTCATGTAAATCACTGGTATTTATAGATCATTCAATGCGCTACTTGGAGTGAAAAAATTATCTATACATACCAGTGATCTTCGTCAGCGATTGGATGATCTAATCCCAAATCCCAGGGATACCGTGGGTGTTGGTCGAGGGTGTTGGTCGAGGCCCCAATCAGGTGTTTTTTCACAGGGAAAATGATAAGAATCCACTGGAACATGATGATAATCCAAACTATTTTCAGATGGCTATGGGTCAAAACCCTGGTACCTACCCAACTTCAAAATAGCTGGTAAATAAATGTTCATCCCACTAAAATTGATAGTCATAGGTTTTGACCCAACCCCAGATAACCCCCATTTTTGACAGATGGTGTTCAAACCCGAACTTGAGACTTGTTGCAAGCTTCCCAGGAATAGATGCTGAGCATATTTAGGGAACCTCTCAATGGGGTGTTCAGCGATTTTAGACGTTAAGGATTGAGGTTGGGGATTGATAGGGAGTTCAGCAGTAAATGCCTCATGTCGCATTCAAACCAAAGTTGGGATGCTGGTCGAACATGTGCTTCAAGAATGGCTATGGTGGAGCCATTGGTGGAGCCATTGGTCATTTCTATCAGACCATGGCTGGGAAGGTGAACTTGTGGAAGCGGGTCACAAACAGAGATCGAATAGTTTCCTCAGTTCACCTTCTGCTTGTGTTGGGAATGCATTAAAAACATCAGTTTCAAGCCATGTTGAATTTCTTCTTCAAGCCATGATTCTAAAGCCATGGCATGGCTATTCGGTTTCAGTGAGACGGGTTTCACGGGTTTCCTGCAGAACGGCCTCGATGCCAAGGATTTACATGATTATGGTTGCCGCCGCTTTGTCAACTGCCGCCGCTCGGTTATGATTAAGATGCAGCAGGAAACTGACTACTTGACGCGGTTTTAAAAACTGTAACTGGCTGCTGGTTTCAAACATGGTTTTTATATGTCATATATGGGATGTCATCCGCCAACCATTGACGAACTCCATCATTTTTCAGAGGGGTAGGTCAACCACCAACCAGGTAATTTGTGCATCGAAAACAAGCTATTTCTTGCCAATGCTCCAGCTGCTGTTGGTAGATGTAACTGTCTTTTGAGGGTGTCTAGACATGACGTTGTTGTACAGTCGGAATCAAATGGTTTGCGTGTTAGAAGATTACTAGGAGGGAACTAGGTTTTTTTGAGACATGCCAGACATGCAAGTGACTAGCCCAAGATCATTAAATGTGTTTAAAGGAAACAATTCAGGAAACCCCTATATAAAGTGTATTTACATCCTTTGCAGCAAATAGGGATATATCATGATGTAATATGTTGTTAAATATATTTATGTGATTTTATATATGTATACATACGACATATATATATATATTAATATATATCCACATAACATATTTTCATATCTACATAGTATATATATATACACTCACATTTACATTTATGTTATAATCAGCTCAGGCAACATGCAATGATTGACAGGTCGCGCGAGCCACTGCTGGGAACTATCAGCTGTTTCAACCCACCTGGGCGGAGGCGCGGGGATGGTCCTGATACGCTGTGATGGGTCCTTTAGCAGGGGAAACCCTGTGGATTTGGTGTGACTTAATGTGGATTTCATTGGATTTGATGTGATTTAATGTGGATTTTATTGGATTTGATGTGATTTAATTTGATTTTTTTTGTTGATGTGATTTAATGTGGATTTTATTGGATTTGATGTGATTTGATGTGAAATTTCACCAGCAAAACTGGGGGATGATACATGATGATAGCCTTTGGGTATGACAGTTTGCGGCATGGAAACTAAACTTGGGATCCACAGGGTTAAAGGCGATAAACATCAGAAAATGGTGCTTTTAACATGGCTTTCACATGGTGATTCTACCATCCTGAAATGAATTATGACTTAGAAATACACCGCTTGCAATGGTTTTGTTTCACCCACACAATAGATATGACAGATATGATATATCCGATATATTCGTCATAAATCACACAATTCGCCAAGTTATGCCAACCAACTTGTCTATCGTTTGGGGGCCCCGTTTTGGGACCCCGCATTGTAGGTCAATCTTTGTTTGGTAGGTTAATTGGTCAATTCTTGCCATGGCAAAATCCACTGCAAAAGTGAAGTCCATGGAGTGGGGCCCGGGGTATGATTTTACTTGCAAATTGAGGATATTCAGATGGGCCAGGAAGTTAGTAGCCTTGTATCCCCTCATATTTATATATATATATATATATACATGTCAACGGATTGGTTTAAGGGAAAATTTACGGGACAGCCCCATATTTAATGGGAAAATCGATGGTTTCCCGTAATTTTTCCCTTTAACCAATCCATTGAACATGTATATAATATATATATAATATATATATATATATATAGCTGAGTATTACTCAAAACAGTTATCTACTATATATATATATATTCTACATTGAATAGTTAACTGGATTGCAATATATATAATATCTACTGTGTGCCTTACCCAAACCAATGGATCGCAATCCAGTTCATCTTCTCTTAAGGAACTCGATGGCCAATACGGATAGCCCCCTGGGCGATGGGCGGATTCATGATGATTCCGTCGTCCATTGAAATTGGGGTAATGTTGATCATCACCAGAATGGATCTATGAATAGATATATAACATTTATATATATATATATAACTCTAATGTTAAATTTATGTTAATTTATTTTTATATATATCTATATAACTAATAAACATTAATCCATATATATATATATACATATATATATGACATTCATATATGCCTTATAAATAACATTAATGGAGAGTTTGGTTTGGATGGGAAATTCGTCTATGAAACAGAAACATATTTCCTTACCACAAGGTGGTGCCCCCCAATAATATATTATTGCTCTATAATCCCCATTAAGTATAATAAAAAATAGATGTATATATATATACAAAACTAGATATATATCTACTATCAACATCCATATAACTAGATATAACTACTATATACATCCATAAACCTTCCGTGAAATTGGAGTTTTCTGTTCACCAAGAAGTCGCGTCGTGATGAATTCGCTGGGTGCAGGACATTCTGCAGAGCATTGAGGGAGGATCCGTCGACAAGATCTTAGGCAAGAAGATGTGGATGCCCCTTGGCGCGAAAAATGATGGCTGTTGTTTCTCCCATTGATAATCAAGACATTCTTCATGTATGTATTCATTATATTGATATATATATATATAGATATATACATATAATATCATATATAGTATATATATATATATATCATTATATAATGTTCAAATACATGCGTACATATTATGTAGTCTGGACAGAGGATTCTCCAGGAAACTGACCACTCAGAGATTCCTCGGCGGGGTTCGATGATTCTCTGGAAGAGGACAATGACTGAGGTCTAAAACTAATCCTACAGTTTTGCCCTTTTACCAGTTATAAGTCAGATTAAGTCAGCAAGTCACCCCATCTATGGAATGTATAACCCATAGATAACCATTTATACTATAGTTTGTTTTGAAGGGCTTTAACTGTGTGGATTTGTCAGCAAAAATGAACATAGCCCCAAGTTGCAATCTGTCAAGGGAAAGTATGCCGGTTTCAATCCATCGGCGTCCACAGCGACCATGGGCGTAACAAAAGGGTGAGGAACGAGCTCAAAAAAGATCGACAAATATTCTCAAAGGCAGAGCTCAGAAGAAGTGAACACGGCTAAGTGGTCATTCCCTTGCATTCCAAATGCCTAGTGGTTTGCCAAGAACTTGGTCGAGAAAGGATCTGTGCAGTTTCGGAAGGGCTCTTCTCCCCACTGTTTGGAATCAATAAAGATATAGTAACCCAACAAAAAGATGCAGAAAAGTATTAGATCACTACTTTAATGGGATTTTGCCTTTTGAGCTTCTTGGGGCTTGCTCTTTCTCTCTCTCTCTCTGTATATATATATATATGTATGGCCGACATGTAGCTAGGGTGGCATTAACTTGTTCTCCAGCTGCCAGAGGAGTCATAACAGGTCCCTTTTGATGACATGTTATACTCCTAGCATTTGTTGCAGGATATATCCAGGATATATACCATGTATATGGACATATATAAATAGATTAGATTGGATTCTATTAGAATATACTGAATTAGCATAGAATAGATATCGACTTCCCCCCCCAAGTTGCCGGCAGCGATGGATTTTCCACCTTTCCATAGGTTAATTGCTATACCCATCGCCGTTGCGTGCTCGCTCTGTGGCCCCTTGGATTTGCTTGGAGGCAGGGGGACGACGAGAGTTTCATCATTTTTTTGGGGGTAATAATATTTATGGGATTATTTGGGATTGTTTATTGGGATAAGTAATTGGGATATGTGGGATAATAATGTTAATTGGGATATTTGGGATAATAATCTTTATTGGGATATTTGGCATAATAATGTTGATTGGGATTATTTGGGATTATTTGGGATTGTTTTTTTGGGATGATATTCCAAACATGGGGCCGGGATATGTAATAGATGTGCTAGATGTTATTGGGATAATGGGAATATACTGTGGATGGTTGCGAAATCCTGCATCACCAAAAGGATGGTTGAAAAGTTGAAAGCCTATAAATAATGGAATGTTTACCACTTATCAACTGGTGCAGGATTTCGCTGGCCCATCGACCGTATGAGAATCAACTTACAGTTAGTTTCTATTATTTGATATTCAGTTTAGTCTGGTTTACCATCTGGTTATTTAACATAGCTATGGAAAATCACCATTTTAAATAGGTAAACCTCTATCAATGGGCCATTTTCCATGGCTATGTTAAATAACCAGAGGGTATATCATATATTGAATATGGCTATGAACTCAATGGAATTGACCTAATCAGAACATATGGTCATGATGCACAGAATGATCCCGACTGGACCTTTTTTTGTTTAGCTACGAACCTTTGTGGAACACGTTGTAGTTTCTTGCAATCATAATAAAGGAACTTGGACCCATACTCCGAAATTTGGTTGTCTGCACCGGTTTCTTTACATTTCCGTCCCAAACTGGAATTGAATTCGTCAGAGAATTGAATTGGAACAGCCAAGGCGTCAAGATCTGATTGCAGGTCTACTCTTGGCAAAACGGCTCAGTGGATTTGGTACCCAAACGGAAAAACTCGGTCCTAGTTTTTGGTCCCTAAATGCCCTATGTGGAAGATAACTTGCATCAGCCCCATACATGGTCCCTAATATGTCATTGCCTTCCACTTTTCATTATGAAGTGAATCTTACGCCAAATATCGCCAGAGGGCAACAACGTCGCCCACGACTGGGATAAACCAGCAACTGGGATAAACCAGCAACTGCGGTATATAATTTGGCTATGGATCAATACCTATAGATACAGTTTATTAGGGGATGAACATCCATAAATCCCACCTATTTTGATGTGAACTACAGGGCTACATGGTTTTGACCCATTCCCATTTCATAGTAATGGGATAAACCACAGACTGGGCATGGCTTCATCATGTGTCAATGGGCTATACATTTGCCAGTGGATCCCTTCCCGTGTCCCGTGTCCAAGGCTTTGTCATCTCAAAGAGCACCAGTGTCTCGGATCAACGGAAAGCAAAAATGAAAGACGTGCCTTTCAGGGGGCAAGACGCCCGGAATGCGGAATTGGGAAAGTCACGTCACTAAGTCAGACGCCCTAAGCGGATTGCCGCATTTTTTGTTACTTTTTTACCATGATTTTCGCACCAAATTTTAGCATCACAATTGGTTTGTGGCAAGTGCGTCTCCTTCTTCCCTGAGAAACGGCCCCTTCCTCAGCACTTCAAGTTTTTTTCATCTTATAGCGCTCTTTCCTCAGCACTGTGAGTTTTCTTTTTCCCAATGTTTTGGGTAAATCCTTAGCAGTGTATGGCGGGCTGTGGGCTAGAGGTATTACTCTGCTTTGACGTTGATGGCTCTGGGACCAATTTTTCTTGGGATGATGGGCTACTGGCTACTGCGCTGTTTTCTTTCATCCCTTTCTTTCGCGTTCCCCCATCATTACTGGAAAATTCTCGGCGGCCAAGTGTAGATAAAAAATGATAAGAATCACCTTATTGCTGAAGGAATGAAAGCGATTGCACCAACCATTCTAACCTGCGCCAAACCTAGCTGTTGTTGTTGTTGTTGTTGTTGTTGAGGTTGAGAGGCAAAGGGTTTGTGGACTCCATGGTAGTGCTACTTGTAAAAAGGCATCAGTCCAGTCCAACAGCCAAGTCGATTAAACAAACGTGTTTCAAGGATTGTCCTTGAATACGTTTAGGAAATCCTATCCCAAGTAGTTGTATAATATATATATATTGTATGATTATGTATGATTTCTATTATATATAGTTGTTTAAGTCCTATACAATGATGACCCGGAGTGACTAATGTTTTGTGCTTGGGGTTGCTGCTGAGGTGTTCTCCACCGACTGGTCCAGAAGTATCGCCCGGTGCCGCATCAGAACCTTCAGCGGGGCTGGGGACGTTTTAGGCTTCGCCCGGTCAACCTTTGGATAAATGGGTCAAAACCCTGGCACCCAAACGATACCCTAAGTCATAGCTAGGACTTATGGATGTCTATGCCTCATATGGTCATTTCAGAATGGTTTGAGCCATCCCTAAATATATTGCTTGATGGCAACCATATCTCATACCATATCCATTGGTTTATTCTCTCGCTTCCCTGGTAGATCTGTGGGTTGGAGACCCTTACGATGCTGGAGTACCCTGGCTGTAAACGTTTACAGTTTGCGATGGAAAATCACCATGTTTTTTTTGCGGTCAATCAACGAACTGAATTGAATGGCCATTTATTCGCTCTATTGAATCGGGGGAGGGATTGGAATCATTGGTATCATTGGTTCACTGCTGTCATTGGTACAATGGGGGGTTTCGATGGTGTGTTTTTTCACAACATTGGTATCGTTGCGACCTACTTAACCTCTGGTAAACTAACATAAGTATGGAAAATCACCATGTTGAATGGGTAAATCTACTATTTCTATGGCCATTTTCAATAGCTTTTTGTATGTTTACCAGAGGATAACATGGCTCCCTAAGATTCCTCGTGTTCCGCTCTCCGGCGGCTCAGTTGGCGCCACTGCCGGTGGCCTTTGCTTTACAGGCGCCAGAGATTTGGGCCATAATTTAACCGTTCGGACAATCCGGAATACAACGGGGGATCAACTATAACTTTATAGTTGTCACGGTATAATAGCGTTATTTAATGTTATTTAATGTTATTTAACTATAGTTTTAATGATTTAATGTACTGTAACTATAACACTATAACTACTATAACTATAGTTTGGTTTTGATCAATCATTCAATCCCGGTCTCGACCACAATCCAATGGCTTTAGTTTAGTATACATTTTTGACCCATAGCCATTTGGGGATTATCCAAAACATATAGATCCGCTATAAGCATTGGATCTGTTCATTTTGGGATCCCTTTTGAGGTATCATTTGTGTCCACGATCAGGTACTCGTAGCCCAAGTGGTCGCCTTTTCAACGGCCGACCAAATCTGTGGATTTCAACCACTCAGACTTGGTGCCGATCGGAGGGAATGGAGAAATCACACCCCATACACACCTCAAATATCCCCACATAATGAACAATCATATTCATGAGTCGCCGCGAGGCCTATAAACTTCTATAATATTCATGTACATATATATATAGTTGTTACATGTTGTTACATATTCGATATTGTGATATATTGTGATACACAATTCCCAGGCGTGGTGGAGTCTTTCATTCAAGATGTTGCACGACATATTTACACGGAGGTTTTGAAAAATTGAAGCAAAACAAACCGAATCATGTGAGAACACGACAGGTGTCGTCAGACTGGCATTGAACATGTCGGCGCGTAGTCCATACATTGCCATAAAGACGGACAAGGACAGCGGCTTCATTTTGGTCACAAAAGCTGATACGGAGAAAGAATCTTTACAACTTCTTTCCTACGCCCGCATTAAATGAAACCCTGCTGAGTTCGCACAAACACCGATCAATATTTATATCCTATGTTCAAACCTGGTCAAGCCTTCTATGAGAGTGTTCAGCCGAGCACCACAGATTTATTTCGACTAAAGACCCTGACTGGGATGATTTGTCAATTAACAGCGGATCCATCAATCCTGTAGCCATGACGGATCCATGGTGCTGGTATATTAATGCTAACATAAATGGGGTATATTGATGGGATCCATGGCACACCATGAATATAGCAGCACCATGGATCCGTCATGGGGTATAATTTGAATCATGTTGCTTGATTTCATCACAGTTTCGGTAGTTCAATCCCATCTTTTTAGCGTGCAGCTTCACGGGCAATATCCTAGTCTTATTAGATATAGGAATTCAAATTAGAACCCAGTGATGAACCATATCGCTATGGATCAATACCTATTAATACCATTTTTAGTGGGATGTACATCCATGTACCAGCTATTTTGATGTTCACCAGGGTACCAGGGTTTTGACCCATCCCCATATATGGGTTTGTCTGACAATTTGGGAAACGCAACAATCCCATGGTTCATCATGTTTGCCATTCCCATATGTTCAGACAACCTCCACTGGATCATCCCAGTAACTCGGAAAAATCATGTGCACAAAGGAAGTCACCTAAAACATTGTAGAATTATCCCACTATACAAACAGGTAAACTAGCCATGATTGCGAACCAGTCTCATGCAGAAGAATTCTCAAAATCCAAGCCTACATATATTATAATATTGATATAGCGTCACTATTTTTTCCATCCATTTCCCGATATTCGAATCCATTACAATCCCAGGTGATATAGCAATGTAATGTTGATGGAATATGGTTGTTTTGTTATCCCATGCTTCTTCGAATCGGGCGAATTGGCGAATCGAGAGGCCGAGAGTTGGGTGAAATCAATTGGAAAAGCCCAGTAAACATTATTTTCCATATATTGGGAATAATCATCCCAACTGACTAATATTTTTCAGAGGGGTTAAAACCACCAACCAGTTAAGTAACTCCAACTTGGGTGTGTTTCTAGACCATTTATATACATGTGAAAAACAAACTACAAGGTGGTGCCCCAGTTTGGAATCGCGGCCCATTGGTGAGTTTAACAACTCCCATGTCACTTGAATTTGGAGAAGATACTTTGTGGGGGTTACTTGGTGGTTCATTCCACTTACTAAGTAGGTCATATACATATATATATAATTATATATATATATGTATTATGTATCGTGCTTTTGTCAGTGGGATAAGTTAGGCTTGAGCATGGTTAATTCACTCAAAAAAAATGGAGTCATAGTAAGTGTGCCCTTTGGTAAACTAACATAACTATGGAAAAACACCATTTCAATGGGTAAATCAACTATAAATCACCATGTTCAATAGCTACATCTGTTAATTTACCAGATGGTAATTGAGGGGATTATCCATGGTTAGTGGGATAAGTTAGCCAAAACTTGGACAACTGGGGTCTCCCCTAAGTCTAAACCAAGAAACGTAGGGGGGACACCATGAGACCGGCACAGGCCCTCATCACAGCATCCTTTGGCGCCCTGGTCTTCCGTACCACCGGCCTGCGGGGCGCAACCTGGCTGTGTCCGAGAACGGGTTTGTAGCGTGGCAAATGACCCGATGATACCTGATTTAAGCGTTGCCTTAGGCATGAAACATGTATATATATATAGTAACAATATAGTATGAACTATATATTATGAAACATATATACTAACATATATAGTGACAATAAGCATGAAACATATATAGTAACAATACCCCATATGCTCCATGGTGCTGGAATATTTACCAACATTTGCCCGAAAAATCACCCAGTCATGTAGGTAAATATGCCAGCACCATGGAGCATCTGGGTATAGTATGAACCCGTGGATTAAACTAATGTTATCGTATAATTTTGGTTTATAAGGGTGGGTTCATGGCTGATTGTTGAAGATTCTACATCCGGTGATATACATGGACGAGATATACCAGATACCCTCAAGCAAACCAAAGGAAACAATGATGGAATTTCTCGCCGGCAAATGATCTACAAATACTTTTTTTTACATATCTACATTCATTGATTGTGGGGTAAGTTGGAGAATGGATAAAGTGTGACCTTCATTCTACCAAAAGTTCCTTGACCATGTGGTTTTTACATGTTTTTACTAGAGTCATTAAAAAAAAGAACATGGGCGACTTGATTGGTGCAGTGGTGACGAGGCCAAAGGGAATATGTCCGGACATAACAGGGTTCAATTCAGAGATTCATTCTGCGTCAGGACCGTGGCAAGGTCCAGTTTCCTTGACTTGTAGCCATTTCATGGTTTGCGCTAGCATTTTGACTTTTTTTTAGACTTTTTTGGTGTAGGCATGTTTGAAAACATCAGAAACTGATATATTTTTCCAACATCTTTTCAACATGATATATTCTTCCAGCCACTGTTTTAATTCTTCCAACATCAATTTTTCTTCGTGGCTGAAAAAAAGCCATCCAGTTTGCACTGTCCGGACCGCTTTTCCGTGGCGAGGTCTGGGGCATTGGCGCCGAAAGTTTGCAGATCGCCATGACCAAGGCCGATCCGCGGTCCGCCGATTTGCCGCGGGATGTCTGGGAATTCCCTGAAATTTCGGCCTGAAAAATAGGCCTGATCTATGGTAGTTACCTCCAATGAATCGGTTTCCTGTTGCGGCCAGTGATTTTTAATCCAGGAAAAGGTGGAGTTGAAACATGGAAAGGTTGGAAAGTGAGTGACAACATGTGACAACCACGACAAAAAACAAGGTACATGGGATGGCACACAAGGAAGCATGGGCGAAAACCAGCGGAAAACATGACAAACATGGGATGTAAGCAACAAAAATAAATCAGTTAAAAATGAATGGCACCAACTCAGAAGCAGAAGCAAAGCAACAAAAGACACAAAAGTGTTGATGTCGTAATTATAGAAGAATCCAGTCAACATGAACCTCTGTGAGGAACACTGGTTCGGATATATGAGTACCCCAACAACCAAAAGTGCAGGGATGTTGCCAATGTACTGGTGGTCGAAAGGCAGGGAAAATTTGTTGCGGGTGGAAAAGGGCTGGAAATTGAACGGTTTACTTCCAAGAGAGGGTAAGCAACAGGACATTCTTATTTTGACTCCCTGTTGCTGCAGATTGGAAGTGCATTTCTTATGAGTGTTGAATTTCCTTCACCGGAAACCAAGCATCCCGGAATCTGTTGTGAAGATGATTTGTTTTGGTGAGGCACTTTAGAACTCCGGTAGAGATTTCATTGTTTTTTTTTCTGATTCTATGTACAAGGAGCACTTGCTAAGAGTTTCTTGTGGGTTCGCATGACCATGTCATCTGTGCATTGTTCAACAGATGTTTGTTCTTAATTACGTGTTTCCATAAGTTTTCCTGAAGTGACTGTTTCTTTGGTTGTCTTCCCTTACATGACACTCAATAAAACTATGTTTGAAGGTCCTATTCCTACATCAACACATGCTTTTTCTTGTGAGCAATCCCTCTCCCCTAATATTGAACATCGCCCAGAAACCAGGGTTTTTTGTTCGGATTTCCACATACTGGCGAGCAGTTCCGCGCCAGACCGTACCCTTGGGACATTTGCTTCTCTTTGCCATTGGGAAGGTCAGATGGCTGTGGACCTGAACCATGGAGGAATCATTCCCCCAATTTATGGCGCCTTTTTGGTGAGGCAAAGTCATGATGAGGTGTAGAGGAGTTTTGGAGATACCCTATGTTCAAAGCCACATGTTTGATGGAATTCTTGGGCTGATGGTGGTCAGAGGGATCAATCTTCGAAGATCTGCAATGTGTTGATGGCTTCAAACGGGATTCTTACGAGTCTGAAAGTAGTGTTTTTTAAAACAACGCGCATGCTGCCGTAGTGCTGCAGCGCTTGCTTTTTGTTCGGCAGGTGGTTTCGTGAGATGTTTTGGGATGGTTGGAGTCCACGAAAGCGCGAAATGCCAGGGTTTGGCCTTGATCTTGGGGATGGCAGTCGGGGATCTCAGCTGTGGTTAGTTGGCACTTGGATTTTCATAGATGTTGATACTATATATAAATAGATCATACAAATTCATACAATGTATGTATATATATACATACATACATGTATTTCTATAGTTGCAGATGTTGGATCCATGTTTGATGGATTGGTTTAGGTATTGAATTTATATTCAATCTATATTTGATGTATTTGACATATTTGACATGTACATTTGTAAGAGGGGACATCTATGGCCTAAGCTTTGCAAAGACCTTGACATCAACATGAGATGCACTTCAAAAAGCCTCCAGTATAAAACCCAGCACAACGATACAAAAAAGCGATCATGAGGGAAACTTCATTATATCATGTGGAAACGATGAGGAAAGCGATGAGGGAATCGCAGAGTACATCACTCTCCAAGCGAAACCAGGGCTTTTGAATACCTAATCATTATTCACTTTCAGAAAAACAAAAAAAACACATCACTATAGCAGCGACCTTAGCAAGGCTACACGTTCAAACATCGTCATTTTAATGTTGCTCAACGACTCAACCACATCCCATTTAGGCTTTAGGCTCCTGTGACTTGTCTCACTTGTCTCTACTGGAGGTCGATGAAAGTGTCTGGGAATGCTGAGCTAAAATTAGCTATATTGATTATGAACAATGCTAAATTGCATATTATTTCCCTGAAGAAATTGAGCTAAATTGATTTAGTGTCTATGGTGTTCAGGGAATTTCGTGAAAACCATGGACAAATCAATTGAACTGTTTTTGTTTTTTTGCGAACGCTAAACTCATTGTGTTTCTTCTATAATGGGTATCATTTACCATTACCATCCTATCGTTTTGTTTAACATTGTTTAACTATCCAGACTATCCACAACAACTGTAATCGGCCCTGGCACATTAAACACTGCTGCAGGTCCGCTGCCCTGCGGATATGTTGGAACCGGTGCTGATCACCGGCGGCTTCCTGGGTGGCGCCATAGGCGACTATGGGATACCTGGCAGAATGGGTCGCAAATTTTGGGAAAACTCCTTGTGACAACCATTAGTGAGATGTGTGACTGACAATTATCATTTGACTTGGGATAATTATTGGGATACGTTCGCATTCACGACTGGGGCCCACAGAATTGCTGCCAGCTGTCAACGCAGGTAGTTTGCTTCCTCAAGATGATACTGAGCACCTGGGCCTGGCAGTGGGTAAAAGGGTGGTCAGAAGTTGCCCATGTCTTGGAATTCTTGGACAGGATGAATTCATGATTTTTATTCCCTGGAAAATCACCTGTTTCTGTTTTTTGGTAAACCATCATGTTACGATCATCTATTTCTATGATCCATGGCTTCGCTACAAAACCAGAAGGTATATTTCATGATGCCAAACCAAACCATGCGATTCGGGGGGGCTGGTGTCTTATGGCCCCTTACATAGCAAGGGAGGAGCCAGCTTTCATCGGTCCTCGCAGCCTCGCAGGAATCCGTAATAACAACCGTGCTTCATCACCACTGAGGTCCAAAATATGACGGAATTCGGACAACCCCAGAAATAGAAATCCCATTAGGTTCATGAATTCGGACGACCTCATTTATTTCATGACGAATCCCTACATAACTCAAGGGCCATTTCAGGAACCTAAATTGGAGGTACCTACCATATATAAGGCCTATTTTTCAGGCCTAAATTTCAGGGAACATCCCCACAATTCATATGGCCAAACATATGGTACTAACGTACCTCCATCAATTGGATCCTGCAATTCCCATTGAGCGTGGCTGGATGATCCTGCCGAAATCGCATCACAGGTTGCTGCAAGGCGGCACCGTGATGCCCTGCATCATCTTCGGCATGGTGCGCACATCCCAACAACCGGGCCCCAATCAATAGGGAAATCCAGGAACGGTGTATAACCCCAATCACCCCCAATCTATGGCTATTTTCATGATCGTAGGATAAAACCCAGATTTTGATGGATGTTCCACGTTTTCTATGGGCATTCACGGTCAAATAGATCATTATATATATAATATACATACATACATATAAGATATAACTGATATAACCATATGACATGTTGTAGATAGAATTGGGAAAAGCTATAGCTTGTTGGTTCCAAATCTTTGAAGATTTTGAGAACGAGAAATGGGATGATTCCTGATACCACCAAGCCATAGGACCATCAATATAGCCCATTTATCTGGGTAAATTATAACGACCTCACTGCGACCTCACTGGAATCATGGTTAGTAAGGGAAATCATCCCCAAATGGTCGAACAATTCAGGTTAGTGAAATATTATAATTTACCCAGATTTATGTATCCCCCTGTGGATTTCCACTACTAAATGCTATGACTGCTATGACCTAGATCCAAATTTTGCGCTTCAGCTGAACCAGGCGCCCACATTTAGTAGTGAAATTCGATCATGCATGCACATCCATTTAGTAGAGCTTGAGGCTATGCAAGCCGTTTCTTCACTACAAAATGGTTGCACAACCCCACCCCTTAATTGACAGGGGGTTATTTATGTTAGCATTAATATACCAGCACCATGGATCCGTCATGGGCAATAAGCTTCAGGCCACTTGATAGCCCTCCAAGGCTGAACGTTGAGTTTCATCCATTTTCATCCCATGAATCCTAGAGCTGTGTCAAGGTTTGGTTAATGTCCCATAGCTTGGGGATTTTGAACATCACTTGAAAATGTATTTGTTGGCGATTATATCCCCAATATTTGGGTGATGTGAAAAAAAAATGGACATTTACCAAGCCCTCTAAAAGTCTATACTTTTGCAGCTGAGCTGGACATCGCTTCAGAAAAGCCTGGTTCAGCTGAACCCGTCGCCACGGCGCCGCAACCGCCAGGTGGGCCTGTTCGCCAGTTGTTTCAGGTTTTCCTTGACACCCATCGCTGGGGCTCCCAGGGCTCCCAGACACCAGTGCGATGATGATGAACTCGGTGCAGTTGAGGGAGATGTACCTCATTTTAGGAGAAACTCATTCATATATATAATATATAATTATATATATATACTGATATACTGTGTATATATATATTATATATATACTGATATACTGTATATTATATATATATTATGTCTATGTGTATATATATATATATGACAAATCTGTATTGGATTCAATGGAGCAATAAATTGGGGATACAGATGGAGATGCTCATCTATACCGATCGAGGTGATTGTTCTGGAGATTGTCGGCACCGAAAGTTATTCGCCGCTGCCCCAGTGGTGGTCTTGTCGCGGATGGTTCGACCATTTTTATCTCTAGCACGGGTGACAAGGTGGAAAGTTAACAATGGAACCACATTAAATCAATGATTTACTTCATGTTTTCACATTTGGGTAATTATTAGCTACAAATTTTGAAGTCCCAGGGGGCCGGCAGGTTTGAGTCAATTCTTGAGTATAATTCTGTCCAATTTTGGTCAAAGCAATTTTAGTGTCACCTTACTGTAGTGTCAGCAAGTTTCAGCGTCACCAATTTTAGTAGATTTAGTATCAAATTTTAGCAAGTTTTGGGTGATACTAAATTTGATGATCATTTTTCCCCACCTGCCAGGTGAGGGTTGTTAGATTTTATGTCAGTTGCCTGCTCCTCCTCTCCTCTCCTCTCGTCTCCTCGTCTCCTCCTCTCCTCTCCTCCTCCTCCTGCTCAACCGCGACCCTCGACGCACAGTGGTCTCTGTCGGACCTCAACCACGACCATCCACGCCCAGTGTCCCTGCCGGACCTCAACCACGACCATCACCGCCAGTGTTCCCTGCCGGACCTCAACCGCGGGTATCCCCGCCCAGTGTTCCCTGCCGGACCTCAACCACGACCATCCACG
>Ga0126342_10008613_pt1 | contig 18287 bp, 16 predicted proteins | sample Cyp1metagenome_FD_92528 | JGI IMG/M metagenome (GOLD analysis project Ga0126342, IMG submission 92528) | Coral microbial communities from Lord Howe Island, Old Settlement Bay, Australia - Cyphastrea 1 metagenome | ecosystem: Host-associated > Invertebrates > Cnidaria > Coral ... | reverse complement strand
TTCTTTCTTCTGACTCTTTCTCTTCTCTGATCTTCTCTCTTCTACTCGTCTCTTCTCTCTGACTCTTTCCATCTCTGCTTTTCATTTGTCCATATTGTCGGAAGTTTGACTTCTAAACTTCCTTCGACTAATATACTGGATAATCTGATGTCAGCTATAGATAGTGGATACTACATTCTAAATGGGAAACGGGAGATTCATACTTGGGGAATATAATCCCATGGGATATTCATGTTTTTTTTTCGTGGGATATTCAGCATCAAGAATCAATCATGGAAAATATATGAAAATATCATGGGGTATTTCTAGCTGATATCATGGTGATATTCCCATCCCTCTTGTATGAAACATCCTCCAAAAACCATGGTTTAGTAGGGAAGCACCACACATCTTGGTCGGGGGGATGGGACAGCCAAAGTGTCATGGGGGAGGTGGTGACTCCGAACAAGTTGTGTGCCGAAAAATGAGATGAAATGAACAGAAACTACTCCGTAAGATGTGATACAATATATCATAAACTATATGTATAAATATGATATATAGTATATGTACTTTCTGGCTGAATTATAATGAATTATATGTATAATGATTCACTAACCTGAGCATAGCTGTTCTCACCCGGTCAGCTTTCTTCGGATGCCCCAGAAATTCCCATTCCACAAATCCGAACAGCCTTTAGTGCAGCAGCAACTGGTAGCAGCCACAAGATGCAAAGTCGCGCCATAAGTCGCGCACAAAAGATTCGGGCTGAATCGAAGGTATGCTGAAGATACTCTGGAGGTGCTGGTTGAACGCTTCTTTAAATGTTGGCTCAGTGACAAACTGACTGCTTAGTACTTGATCAAAAGATCAGGGCTACCTTCATTTCTCAGTAGAAGCTGTTAATTAATGATTAGTAACAGTTGTTTCAATCATTGATTCGGTCATTTCATGCCAGGAAACAGCTATGGCTGCTGTTGATTCAGCTTGAGCAGAGCTGTCAAGGTGCTCACGCTATTCCAAAGCGTGCTGGAAGTGTGACTTCAAAGGCTACAAGTTGCCCACACACATTTTTACTCACTTCACAGCTTCACTATGCATCCAAGTTCCCAGCCTTTGTCTCGAATGTTTTGAAACAGATCTCCGCCATAAGTTTGGACGCCTGCGTCCTTGAAGTTATTGCCTTGGAAGACCGAGCAGAATATTCATGGCTGTTTCAGCGGTATCAATTGATGCCTTTGTCGTGGCAAGTTCAGATCACAGTCATCACAGTGCCTACATGGCATCCTGAGCTCACCAACATTGCTGCGTCCGGTGTGCAAACATCAAGGATGGGAGGTAGTGGATTCCTGAGTTGTTCAATGCCCCAAGCAGCCAAGCAGCCAAGCAGCCAACATCCAAATGTCCTGGTGGATCAAAAGGATCAAAGGCCCAGACCCCATTTCTTGTACCAATCTTCTCTTGACAAGGCTTCTGTGACCTGACTAAGAAGCACTTCAATCACTTAATCTTGGACGCCATGGATCAAGATGGATCAAGATGGATCAAGTGTATATTTCAAACACACGGTGCCGTGATTCATCACCGCACCAGAGTCAAGACAATTCTACCAGATCTACAAGCGCGTCAAGAACAGTGAAAAAGCTAGCTGTTTGTCCAAGGTTTTTCTTGCGGCAAAGAAACATCACTGGGCCAACTGGGCTTCTTGACTCCACATGTTTAGTCCGGATATGGGGAATAGATGGGAATAGTGCAGTAAAACCAATCATAAACCATCTCATCCCATCAACCATGAATATCCTACTATATCCCAAACCCATTCTGGCATTGGGTTTACCACATCAACATATTTGGGGACTTACCAGGGAATTCCAACAGACAAGTACCATCCCCATGGCTTTCGGCCTGTCCATCGAGGTCTTCAAGCAATCCTGTCATGGCTTCTTCCTTGGGGCCGCAAGTAGGGGCAGTGTCGGAACGGCAAAGTTACCCTCTGGGTTATGACTAACAGTTTGCCATGGGAAATAGATGGCCCATAGAAATAGATTTACCGAACTGAATAGCATGGTGATTTTCCATGGCTATGTTAGTCATAACCAGATGGTAGCATCTTTTTTTGAGCAGCACTACGGGCATGGGTCGCCTGGGTCGCATGGGTCAGCCGAAACATGGGATAATATGACCATTTATTCGCACCAGGATCCAGGATGATCTCCTGATCCATCCCTGGGAAGCTGTTTACCGTACCCAACTCATGTTGTTCATACATGGACTGTAGCCATCTGTAGCCCACATTTTTTCAATTTTAATGTAGTTGATTTCCCGACAAAATTGGAACCCATTCTTTGTAGCATACGAAACGGTATCATAATCTTGCCTCATTCGAAACCCCACTAAGATTGTCAAATCGAGCTTGGATCACCATCCAACTCACCTGGAGACTCCATGGCCTTAGCCCCAACAAAAAAAACCGCAGCAAGTTGGTCTCCAGGCATTGCAAGCCGTTGAGGTCTTGATCTCTGACACCATGGCCTGCCAGGACTTGAGTAAGAAAAAAAGATACCTTTCCATACCTTTGGTTTCCGGGTACTTTTCGGCATCAGGGTTACTATACTCTGTTCTTTCTGGGATGCCATTTCTAGGTGTTTAACTTACCCTCTGGTAAATTAACATAGACCCTGGCAGATAGGGGTTGGAAGACTAGTTTCCATTAAAAATTGGTGATTTTCAGGGTCTATGTTAATTTACCAGGGGGTAAGCTATTATGTTTCTCCAAAAAGATGGGATGTGAAATGATGTTTGTCATGAGATGTACTCCCAAAAGATGTCAAAAAATTGAAGTAGGCATATGACAGCGATTTCGCTCTGGAACACACCTTGATGATGCCATCGGCGTCCTCCAACGGGAGTGGTTTGCCTAGAACTGGCATTGAGTTAAGCAGCTTGTTGAGGCCAGCATGGCCAAAACTGGTTCAGAAACATCACCATTCATAGCCGATCTAAGTATTAAAACGTAGAGTATATACATATATATATATATAAATATGAAACTATCCATCCAAGGTTCACACGCAAATCGGCTTTTTGAATCTGTCTGATGTTACAAAATCAAGGCTTCAGAGTCTAGTTCCTTGGGTTTCCGGCCATTTGCACGATCCATCGCAGTCAATTTCAAGGCATTCATTGCCTGCTCGAGCACGGCAGCATCCAAGGCATTCCAAGGCCCTAGAGTTAAGTGCCTAGAGGCTTTGATCATTGAGGGCTATAAAGTGTGGCTACCAAAATGCTTGATCCATATCTCAATAGATTGAAAAAGGCTATAAGATGCTATAAGTTATAGATTTATAGGGAAAAATGACAAATCCTACAGGACACCTTGTTTTTTTTCCTGTAAATTTTCCAATGTTTCAGCCATCCCACTGAAATGAACAATCCCTGTGGCCCTACAAAAAGAACCCTGTGGATGGGGAAAACACATTTCGTTGATATTTGACCTGCACAAAAGTAATATAATATAATATAATATAATATGATATGATATAATAACAAATAATAATAGATAATAATAAATAAGAATAAATAATAATAAATAAATAAACAAATAAATATATATATAATATTATCAATATCGCAAAACTCTCGAAAAAACTGCGGTGATTTGGGCCGCTAACTCTACACACGCTTACTCCCGGCGCCCGTTGAGGATGCCTGCTGGATGCTATCCACTGCCTTCAGCCGCAAGCGTTGAGGTTCCACCTTGGGTCGTCACTGGGGGCTATCACCAACCATTTCTTTAGGATGTGATGGGATATGTATATCATATGGAATATAATATGGAATATAATATGGAATATAATGGAATATAAATTCATATAACAGGATATGTGCCACATATGTGCATATAAATATACATACTCCTCGCCAACAATATGGGGATGGGTGATTTTTTTCGTCCCAAGAGTCGCGCATTTTCTTCGAGATTTCTCCGGTTGGTACCCATTTTTAATCCAACGGTTTGTCATGGAACTCCATTAAGTTGCCATGTCTAGTATTCCCAAAAATTGCTGGTTGGTGGTTGACCTACCCCTCTGAAAAATATGAGTTCGTCAAATGGGATAGTGTTGTTCCCAAATATGATGGGAAAAATAAAATTCACGTTCCAAACCACCAACCTGATTGGGTTGGAGTATCCCAAAAATATAGAAGCTTGCAATTCAAAGTTGCCATTTTAAGGGGGTAACCTGGGTCTGCACCATGTCCATCACGAACTGAGAGACGCACCCGTGATGGGTCTGCACCACCTGCGGCAGACCAAGGTAGAAGAGCCCCCTCATGGATCCCTGATGGGTTGGTTCACCCATCTTCAGCACAGCCTGGATGTCTGAACCAATGTATAGTAGATAGGTTGGTTCAAACGTGTATACGTTTTTGTTTTTTGTTTAAACAAGTCTGAATCATTGCGACATGTTTTTGGCGATGCTATGACATAAGGAAATTCTCGTCAATGTGACAAGCAATGCTAAAATGCCTCTTTAATGTCTCAAGTATCAGCTCCGGAACAATCAAAACAACTACACTGATACTTCTAAGCATGGCCAATTAAAATTAAAAGTATTACAATCATCATCAATCAAAGGATGTCAGCCGTCACCACTGCCACAACTTTGGTGGAAACCTCGTGCTGCTACTCTTCCGGGACCAGTTGGTGTGAGATACCTGCCAACGGGCGGAATCGAAGAATGTCTGCCTTTAAAGATTGTGGTGCTGTCGAAGTTATCATGAGATGTGTCCACACTGGGCAAGGGAATGCGCACTCCACCATGGCTTCAACTTCGCCCTCACCTGGGATTTACTTAAGGAGACCATAAACTATAAACAATAACACGTATAATTATACCCTGTATAGACAATTTTTCATTATATAATATATATATATATATCACATATTAATACATATTACTCATATTACCATGTAGATTCCCCAAATGGATCCAAATGGTGGATTACAGAAACCAATCGGGAAAAAACTCCAAGAAGGTTGAACTATGGCACGCCAGGCTGGGCCGATCTCCGCTGGGTCGTTTATCAGGCTGGGATCCAGGACCATCCAGCATCACCACAACGTCTTTGGTCTGGGCAGAAAGCACCAAAAAACACACCAGGCAATGCTGAATGAAGAGTCATACAGTCAACATGGGGCAAGGAGCACAAAGGGCGCCTTGCGGAAAAAAAATGGAGGGATCCAACAACACTTTCGTTCCATCAACATGTCCCAATGACCTGCTGAACAATTACAATCTGTCCAAGAAGTTGTAGCACCGGGAAAATTCATGTCGCATCCGCTCATGTACCTCCAAACTGCAGAGTAGTGCAGAAAACAGTGAGGAGAAAAGGCACATCTTCAAAACAGGAAGCGATTTGAAAGGGTACACATCATTTATCCATTGATCATCTTAATTATCAAACACACCGACTCATAAAACCTGAAGTGTCAACCATTCAACCATCATATCCCCATCATATCCCCATGAAAAGGTTGGTTTTATACTGTTTTATACTCAAATCCCCATTGATATACCAGTCATCATGAGAATTCCATAAATCCTACAAATCCCCAATCCATAAATCTTACAAATCCTTCAACGAGTTTAGGATGTTTAGGATTATAGTTCCACCGAATCCTCCCCAAAAAAAATGGAGGATTATCTAAGTTCTATTCTCATGAAAAATAAACAGGCCCGGCTATTCCTGGCCATTGCCACTGCCTGGCCAAACTGCAAGGTGCCGAGGTCGATAGTGGTGACCTACCGGAAGCTGCGCTGGAAAAACTGACATAGAATGGGGCTTTCACTGGTTTAACGGAATAGTTCATGGTGATTTAATTGGCATAAACATCTCGGTGGTTTTCCCGGTAGGGGTTTGCTATGGTTTGCTGTCAAATTTCCCTCATAGTCACCTTCCAAAAAGTTTTCTATATATCTATTGGGGATACAAGTTTTTGTGATGGCGGGATATGACTTTTGGAATAAAATGGGGCTTAGACCAATTTTATAACAAAGATTGGCACTTGTTCTTGTTAAAAGCAACAAAACACAACGGTTTTCAATCAGCCCATAGAGACACAAAGAGGCAATCCAACGTGAGCCATGGGTGAAATTTCCTGGGTTACAGAAAACCATCTCTCCTGTAGATTTTCCCTTAAAGATCACTTCTCTCTATCTATATATATATACACGAATCTGAGGTCTTTAGATAATTTCCATATAAATATAAATAACTATAAATAACTTGAGTTGTTTCAACTCTACAAATAGCTATTGAAGACTTCCATTTTGTTTTGAACTATCTTGGGTTTCCGGTCAGTTGATGTTGTGACTTTTACATGTCAAACTTAAACGAAACCTAGTCGTCTTTCTATTCGATTCCGCCGTGTGAAAGGCAGTGCCTGCCGTGCCAACTTGCCCCGCCTCGTTTTGGCTTATCTGGTGCCCTCCCAGTACAGTCATTTTTCCTGAGTGGCCACACTGCGAAGAGATGCAGCAGATGATTTCCGAGCCGCATGGGAACATCACAGCCATGACTGGTTGGTTTCAATCCCTCTGACAAATGATGGAGTTCGTCAGTTGGGATGATTTTCTATTCCCAACTGTTTCTGGAAAGTCATTAAAAAAATAATGTTCCAGTCACCACCAACCAGATTATATACTATTATCCCATATAACTATGGAAAATCACCATTTTTAATGGGAAAATCATCATTTTTAATGGATTTTCCATGTTCCAGTCACCACCCTCCAGTAAACTAACCAGACAGCCATGACTTCGACTTCCAGATCTAAGGTAAAGGCGGGTCGATCTCAGGGTGACCACCACATCTCTGGCCATGGTGGCAAGCCTTTGACGCAGGCGACACGAGTCACTGATGGGGTCAAATCCACCAGGCATTCAGCGTTTTTTTTTTTTTTTTCCCAGCTGAAGTTTGCTTCGGCATTCCCAATTCCAAAGAATTATATGAATTATGTACAGATAAGTAAGACCCATATTATCATATATCATCATATATCATGGCGATGTTGGGTAAACCATAGTAAACCTCATGTTCACACCAGATAAAAAACACCCATTTCATCCCATTTCTCCACCAAGAAACAAGTTTGACATGGCGTTCACAAAGACCGTTCCCACAAAGCCGGCATCGGGGATAAAAGCGTAGGCTCCAAAACCTGGACAGGGACAGTGGCGTCGTGGGGTCGACATCTGGCAAGGGACTCAGCCCCAATTTATGGCCATGAAACAACAATTGAAACGGGGAAGATAAGGATTAACCAGAAAATATTAGGCTTTTCCTCTGACATTTTTCAGACAATTTCAACTGGACACGTATCATGGGCATATATGATTACCCTCTGGTAAACGTTTACATAGCTATTGAAAATGGCCATAGAAATAGTTTATTTACCCATTTGAAATGGAGATTTTCCATAGTTATGCAGTTCATGGAGAATATGATGATCAAGCATATGATGGGTTTGATGGGGCACCCTCCGAACATTTCAGACAAAGCCACAGAAAAATCCACATATTCCACCGTGTTGAGCATTAAACCAGAGGTAACATGCATCATTGGAATCTGTCTATGAGTCACGGGCAGATATATCTATAGCTGGTTTATAGGTGATATCTCTATCAATAACTATGGTTTATAGGTGATATATCTATCAATAACTATGGTTTAAAGGTGATATATCTATAGGTGATATATCTATAGCTGGTTAATAGGTGATATATCTATCAATAACTATGGTTTATAGGTGATATATCTATAGGTGATATATCTATAGCTGGTTAATAGGTGATATATCTATCAATAACTATGGTTTATAGGTTATATATCTATAGGTGATGTATCTATAGCTGGTTTATAGGTGATATATCTATAGGTGATATATCTATAGCTGGTTTCTTGGTGATATATCTATCAATAACTATGGTTTGTAGGTGATATATCTATAGGTGATATATGAAATTATTCAACCAATTTGCAATGTTCCAAGATGTGCCAGTGAACAATCGCTCGCGATGCCAAGATGTGGTGGACCCCCACTTGGTTGATCCAAATCGGCCTTGGGGATGTGCCAAAAGTATCCAAAAGTCAGAACCGAAAAAGTATACCGGATGTGTGGGAGAACATCCATTTACCCAATGGTAAATCATAGTGCACCATTGAAACAAGATGTTAAGGTACCTTGAGGTACTTATAGGAATCTATAGAACAATAATAAACATCCCTGGTTGGTGGTTTCAACCCCTCTGAAAAATATGAAAGTCAATTGGGATGATTATTCCCAATATATGGAAAAATAAAATTCATGTTCCAAACCACCAACCAGATCCATTCACCGGTGTACCATGATGTACCATGGTACTAGATTGTTCACTACAGCAAAAGATCCATTGTATTGTTCACTTCAGCGGACCCGTCGACCGAATCGAAGAGACCTTCCATTGCCAAATCGTTGAGCAGGGCGCTGTCCTACCAGAGATGGGCCATGGGAACATAGCGTGGAGGGTATCCCCATATCCACATCCCATTATTATCCTGGTTGGATTTATATTTATATGGATTTATATGGATTTATTTGGAATTATATGGATCAATAATAGTACTATAATCCTATTGATAAATACTGGTTAGTGGTTGACCTACCCCTCTGAAAAATATTAGTTCGTCAGTTGGGATGATGAAATTCCCAATATGGAAATTCATAGGCATGTTCCAAACCACCAACCAGTTATTCCATCATAAAATCTCCAGAGTTTCCGAACTCTGAACCACCGGCCACTTTCTGCGTCCCCTCGTCGCGGCCCTTTCGCCGCCCCCTGGGCCCCCTGACCAACTCATAACCGAAGCCGAAGGTGCTGACGGTGCACGGCCTGGGTTGCCATTGCCGCACGGAACGGCACGTGGCGAGCTAGCTTGAATGGTTGGCAGTGGCGAAAACGAACATGCTGGTGATATATAGGTGATATATCTATTGGTTTATAGGTGATATATCTATCAATAACTATGGTTTATAGGTGATATATCTATAGCTGGTCGGTGGTGCAATTTCACCATCTTGAAACATGATGGAGTTCGTCAATGGGAAGGATGACATCCCATATATAATGGAACAATAAAAAATGTTTGAAACCACCAACCAGGTAACCTTAAAAAAGGCAACTTTGATATACTCTGATTGTATACGTATTTATTATATTGATTGACAACATTGACAAGATTATGATACATGTTGATACCGGGTTGCTCAAAACACTCCAGATACGATGGAAACATGGCTAGATAAAGAAGTCACATCAGCAATGCTCCTTTTCCTTTGTGGCTATAATTCTAAATAGTCCAATACATGATACCCTCTGGTAAATTAACATAGCTATGGAAAATCACATTTTTTTTATGGGAAAATCCACTATAAATGGCCATTTTCATTAGCTATGTTAAATTACCAGAGGGTAATCCGAATTGGGAGTACCATGACGTGCACCATATTTAGACAAACTTAAGCCTTGCAGCCTTGAACATGTTAGAACTCTGAGGTCTCAGCAATTTTCTGCCCTCACTCTTCTCCTTCAATCGCTTCAGCATGGGCAAAATGCCTCAACCACTCCACAGCTGGATCAGGCGTCATCTCCTTTCTACTTTGTCTGTATCAGACATGACTATAGAAACCCCATGTCAAATAGTAAACAAGCGGTAAATCCATGTAAATCCGGCAAATCCTACCAAAATAGGTGGTTTTCATGCTTTTGATTGCTTTTAAGTGTTTTTTCTTTCTTGAGGATTTTCCGAAAAAAACCACACAGATTTCCACCCCACAAAAAGCACCCGCCTCTTGGAGGGTTGATGTTGGGCATGCCATCCGTGAACAGCAAAATCTCGGCGGAGCCACGGCCAGAGCCACGTGATGGAGCCATCCCCTGAGTCCTGTAGCGAAAAATATAGCCTACCTACAGTGAGTTATTAAATGGAGATGTAGAATGGATCATGGATCATTATTTTTTTATCATTTCCAAGAGAAACTGTAAATGGAAATGGAGATCATTAAATGGAAATGGATCAGATCATTTATCAGTTCCAAGAGAAACTGTAGCTTATTCATAAATTTCATAAATTTCATAGCTACGTGATATTTAAGAGCTTACCCCAGGCATGTCATAACGTAGAAGTCCCTTTCCACAACACTGAGCGTTTGACATGCTGCATGCGACTGTGGTCGCCATCTTGACCATTCTTTAGAAGTTGCAGACCTTGCTGTGATTGTAGACAAGTCCATATGTATCTGTTAATCATATATAACGTATATGTAATGTAATCAATCATAAATCACACGCATAACAAAACATTACACGACATAAACTCACAATTCGTACCATATGCGTATATAGATATTTTATGATATTTTTCTATTGTAAATATGTGGTCCACATTTCTTACCTTCTGTATGAAATGCTACGTTTCAGCTGCCTAGCCTACATTAGGTACACATCACATCGAAGACTCAGGTTGTAGTATCATTGCAGCCACAGTTTATACATATGCATATACACAATGTATCAAGCACGGCTGAAGTCTGCTTCTCATGAATGAACGGAACAGTCACAGAAAGATTAGACTGATATATGGTTATATAATGTATAACATATTATTTCATGTTATATTATTAAACATGTTATAACATATAGATCATAACCCATGACGGATCCGGCTGGTGCTGGTATATATTGATGGGATCCATGGATCCGTCATGGGTGCTGTCGCTGAGTGCTGTCGCCACTTTGTAGGCCATCCCAAAGGTTGGTCATTCCTAAGCGGATGGCCATCCCGGTTGGTTTCAGAAATTCAATGGCTAGGCCTAGGCTAGAAAAAAAAAGCACTAGTGTTTTCTGCAAGATATAGTTTCGAAACATAGAGCCAATATGAGCCAATCATATTCAACAATGTCAATGGTAATCAACAATGTACTTTACAGGTGCATTTATCACAGTATACTAAATTATCTATGTTCCACTAGGGTCACTACATCTCAAACAATCTGAAAACAACAAGACCAAGATGCCATCAGCATGCAAATCGTCCAACTTTGACTCTGTGAGTCTCCTCACCACATGGCCGCGCTGAAGTCTGGTGATAGATTAATGATTACCCTCTGGTAAACTAACATAACTATGGAAAATCACCATGTTTAATCGGTAAATCAACTATAAATGGCCATTTTCAATAGCTATGTTTGTTTACCAGAGGGTAATGGATATTAATGGCTCTACAGTAACCAGCCAGAGTGGGGAAAGAAAAATACCAAACATATCCAAAAAACAGAATGCATCGCCAGCAATCAACTGAAATCGAATCAAAGATGACAACTTTGACACATCCACCGCGCATACTTCACGGCGGTATGGATCAATATTGGAGTATACCAGGCAGAACCTCCCAAGAATTGGTGTTTTTCTGTACCCTCTGGTAAATTAACATAGACCCTGGCAGAAAACGGGGTTGGAAGATTAGTTTCCATTAAAACATATTAAAACTAGGCTATTTTCAGGGTCTATGTTAATTTACCAGAGGGTAACCATTCTTCGGGTCAATCATTTTGACCGCTGTTCCTGCCGTTGTCCGTCATCGTCGTCAGTGGGAAAATCTCTTTGGCCGAGTTGGAGTAAGACACGCAGGCCTTGTGCAAATCTCCCATATCTCCCGGGCACCCTGCAGGGTTGTGTCAAAACTCACGACTCCATGTGGGTGTGTCTGAAAATGGGGCATATACCCCTAAAAAGCTAATACAAGTGGAACAATGATGATTACTCATGGCATTTTGGAGTTTCCCCTTGAAGTTTCAGACAAACCTATGTACCTTTACCATTCATTGGTTAAATCCTTATTATTGTTGATGGTAAAGCCCCCCCATTTTGAGTGGATGAATCACCATTCATCACTGAGTACCTAACGAGGCGGTCAAAATCATCAAGGTTGGCCTGACGCAGGTTCCAGTCTCTGCACGCTTAAGGAGCACCTTTGGAACTGACTCGGTGTTATTTGGCTCAGTTATTTACTTAGCATTCAACATCAATGTACATCATTTACGCAATGTTACGCATGTTCATATTGACATATATTGACAACATCACATAAAACATGTGATATACATAGGATCCATGTATGCTATATATGGTAACATTTACCATCAATATACCCCAAATGTTAGCATATATACCATACATGGATCCTATGGGATATACATGTACTACATTGTATTACCTACTTTGGTGACTGATCCTCAAATGTTGCGCCGTCAGTCGTCTTGGCCGGCGGACAATGATTGTCCGCAAGGCGTGCTTCACGATGTCCAGCACTGACAAGCCATGGCTCGTGGACCTGATTTCCGTGACCGGTGACTCCAGAAACATTGGTTAAGATTCACCCCTACAGTATGTTCATTGAGATAATTGATGGTTAATACTGGTTATTGGTAAATAATGGTGATTATAAATGTGATTAATTGTAGATGGCTCTTACTACTGGCTATTGGTGGTTGATAAGTCCTTAATAATAGACCCTTACTGGCCTTACTGCAGCGTTTTTCAAACTGTTCCCAAGTGGCAACAGCCCCATATTTCATTTTTTTAAGTCGTATTCAAAAGAAATTCAAATGCATTCGTTTCGCATATAGAAAGCATGTAGAAACATATCGTGCGTAAGTGCATAGGTACCTAAAACTCAAAACCCAAGTTTGACCCTCGTTTTGGGGCATTGGACGCATGAAATGGAGGCTTCATCACCCATGAATCACCCAAAAATGATCCACAAAAAAATCAACCACATAATCATTTTTATCCGTTTATGGGTGGTATATGGATCATGTTTATCCAATGGATATCCAATTGGACCATGTTTATCCATGTTTATGGGTGGTATATGGCTGGTAAGCATCAACCCACCTGGGTGACGACAGGCCCTTCATGGCCCCCCACATAGTGCCATCCTCTCCCTGGAGCAAAGCGTCATTGCTCATGGAGCCTGACCTGGGCGAGTTCACAGGTGGAGAAACCAGAGGGAAAATGAGGAGAAACCAATGGATTTTACTATCCCATAGGATCCATGGTGCTGCTATATATGGTAACATGGATCCCATCAATATACCCCCAATGTTAGCATATATACCAGCACCATGGATCCTATGGGTATCGAATGCTCATTGAATGCCGGGAAAACGAAGAACGACCTATTGATGATTTAACTTCTTTGGCGAAATGAAGACTAGATTCATAGCCCGAGAACTTTTTCAAACAGAGAGTGGCTCAAAGTTCGCTGGATGTCAGAGAAATCTTGTCGTCACGTCGTCCGACTTCGTCAGTTGCTGGGCAACAGGCACGTCCACGACGCAACAGATATCCGATGCTGTTCTTGCACTTCCTTCGGCCCCAGCAACAAATACCGCTGCAGCAATCCCAGATCCTTTTGCTGCCGGTGAAAAGAAATACAGACCCCGCCGTTTTTGTCCCGCCGATCTCAAGTGAAGGAAGTGAAGAAGGAAGTAGAAAAGTAACATCGGGGTCGGATGCATTGAATCCATCGATTGGAATACGATAATTCCCGGGATGTAAAGGGTAGTATAATTCCATATAATCATCAACAATCCCCCGTATATTGGGTAGTATAATTCCATAATATTCCAGATAATCATCAACCAACCAGGGTTTCGAACACTGCTCATTTTTGAGTTCAGACTTTGTCTAAACAAAACAGCCTGGTGGTGGTTCGACAGAAACCAGAACTGGCACTCCATCAGCACCTCCAAGTGGCCACACCCCCGGCTCCCAGTGGATCATTTCATCTTGGCTGACATGCTTGAAAGATCCATAAAACTATACATAAACAATAATTACACATGAACATATAATAGGGTATTATTATTTATCATTGTTATTGTTTGTCACTATTTTCATTATTATTGTCAGTAGTGTTGTCATTATTACTGTTGTTATATAAAGTTCAGACGGCATTGTCATGCTTAGTAACAAAAAACATTTGGAAATGGTATACAACATCAACCGCGTGGCCTGGAGTGCCAAGGGCCACACTGGCGCCAATGGCTGTATCCACTGGCTCAGGTTCCGGTTGCATCCTGGGACGTGCCGTTGAAGTCGTTGCCGCATCAGTGTTGGACTGATTTTAATGTGATCTTCGGATCAAGATCTCCATAAACTACATGTGATTAAACTTAAACCATATTAAACCAGATTAAACAATGTTAAACCATATTAAATCTTGAAGCAAGGGATGCTTTATGATATTTTCTGGTACTTGGAATCTCAAGTCGTGGTGCCCTGCCTCAACCACGGCGGCACAGCTATGCGCAGCTCAGTTGTGTGCAAAATGTGATGAAAGCAACGTCCGAATAGATAGGAAAGGTGCAATTTAGCACTAGTGTACCGGGAATTTACGAACTTCTATCTTTTGGGGGTTGCTATAAGGCTCAAGAAGTTAAGCTATTCTATTTAATTATGTTCTGAGACTGATATATAGAGCAGTTCGTTCAGACACCAGCTACACTGTCCACTCAACCTAAAGAGAACACCCTATATGTGAAGTTGGCGGATGGATGGCGGTTGTCATGCCGAGGCTCAACAGCAGCGCTAGTTATGCTAGTTCTAAGTGAGGGGTGCTTTGTGGTGAGGCATGACATCTAAGCACATTATGTCAAGCTCCTACTTGAGCCAGACATGAAGCCGCAAAAATTGCCAACAAGAATGCACATGAATGCACCTGAACTATCCTGAACTGTTCAAAGCTGTGCGCTGCAGCTTTGAACGAAAAAACTGATGGTCATCATGCTGGCCATTGGTGATTCTCGAACCTCATGCTTCAGGATGTCGCTCTGCGAGTAGACAATGCTGATAATGCCTCCAGACAACCAACCCGGCATCATAGTGCCACATCTTTTTTCATCTCTAAGATACACAAGAAAAACACTGATCCTGGAGGATATGATGTTCGGATCATGATTTTCTGGTGTTCCAGACCACAAACAGCAGCAACAAAAATGCTCATCAACCCATCCCTAAGCATCCGCCGTGCGCTGCGCCTATGGTCTCCTCATCGAGGATCAGGACCTTCATTCCAGAGATTCGGTCCACCATGGCCTGCCGCGTAAGAGGAGAAGATGCCAGTCATGACGCGCCTAAAGATAGATCACCAATGATAGACATATCCGTTGGATTGATATCATGTGAATATTGGGCCAATATCTGTGGTAAATGGATTTTAAATGGATATGATATGCCATCATGGAATAGATTTTTTGGGATATAATGGGGATAGCACGAGAGATAGTCAACAATATTGACAATATGATACAATATGCATAGTTAACGGGTTTCTTACAGTAGAGTTAATGAATTTACATCGATGTGCAACACCTGGCTGGTATTGCGCTCTGAACATGACACCAATAATATGGGACTTTCAAAGATATTCCCATGTTAGTGATGATTTAGGTAGACCTGTCCATACTCTATCTACTTCAAGATGAAATATTAGCAGATTTTGATGACTTCAAAGTTTGGCTTAAATAAGTATGGCGAAAACATGCTAATACTGATGGCTTCGACATGCTGATGGCTTTTTACAATTTGAATGGATGGATTCTGATTCATGGTGGATCAATACGCAAAATGACCAGTAATGACTAGTCAATCTGTATTCCTAGGGCCTGAAAAAAAATTGATCCATGCAAAAACTACGGCAGATGTGAAGAAATCACAAGTCCAACCAATAACTGTTCTCTCCTGGACATACTCCTGCACTCCCGCGGCAATGCTCAATGCCATGTGTTGCAGTGATCCTGAGCGGAATTTCATGGATTTTCCACGTAATTGGGACATATTGGGAGCATAAAAATCGGGTGTTTGATATCCCAAATGCTCTATGGTGCTGGTATATTTACCTACAAAACTGGTTGATTTTGATTGATTTTTTGAAGGGAAATGTTGATCATGTTGATAAATATTCCAGCACCATGGTTCGCATATTGGGGTGATGGGATGTGTCACGGATCCCACGGATCATCATGGCACCATGGTCCCACCATCTCTCTGGCAGTAAATGACTTTGACCCCAAAATATATAGGGCTTTTAAAAAGATTGTTTTTTTTTAGGCTTAGCCTCTGGTAAACGTTTACAATTGTTTACATAACTATGGATTTTTGTTTTAAAAAATGATGGGAAAATCAATTATAAATTGCCATTTTCAATAGCTATTTTGACATAACCAGAGGGTAAACATCCTGAAATCAGTTCTTAGAAATTCAGTGTGTTCCCACTGGCAAGCCACCCCTAATAGCGCGGATGGTGCTGTCCTTCCAGTGCAAAGTCACGCTTTTGGTGATAGGCTGTAGGGGTAAGTCAGCACAGCACTAGCAGTGGGAGTGGCTTGACTTTGGCTGATGGCTTAAGGGTTCTCAGATCCGCAGGAGACAACAACACTGAATTTACGTTATGATGTGCACACTTTTTTGTATTCACCATCTTGATATGTCTTGATATGTCTTGATATGTCTTGATATGTCTTGATATGTCTTGATATGTCTTGATATCTTCATTTACAGTTTCCGGCCTTTTGTTGATATTTGTTCATGTTCTGTTCGTTGTTTATGCAGCTGAGCTGTGAATCTCATCTTTGATATGCGTGAGCTTATTGAACCAGCTGCCGACGCGCGAGGTCACCCAGTCACCCCCAGTGCATGGTCCCAACGATGTGGAAATTCCCTACAGTACATCCACCGTGGTTTCCTTTAGGCTCTGTTGAATACTCGGGGGGATTCATGAAGGGATTAGCCTCCAATTGGGGGATTATTATACCATCCCATTTCTGGCAAAATTTGGTATTGATCAATATATACATATATTTTATGTCTAAATACAAAAATGATTACGGATTGATACGGTGTTTCGTTTCGTTTGGAGGGGTTTGCAAAGTCAAAAAGAAGATATATAGAATGATATGGACACATTATTCCTTTCCAAACGACAGTCCGGGCTCTAGCGCCATAGCTACCATGAGCTTCCCCGGTCGATCTCGAGCATTCCCTGTCTTCAGAGGCCGGCATGCCTTGTCCTAAGCAAGGAATCCCTCTGATACGTGTGTTTTCCCGAAAAACGCGTTTGGGTCAGGCAACTCTGAAACCTCTCCAATTGGAGAAAAGGTCTGGCGCCTAAAAACTGCAGCTGCACATCACAGTAGGATCATCATTGCTAACCACAGTGAACGTGGACAGTTTATCGATCACCACATTATGTCTTTGAGACAACAACAAGAAAATGCCCTCTTCGTTGATTCAACCATGAGCTGCGTATGGTTCAGTCTGTGATCCGCTGCAGAATGGCTTAGCAATGGCTTGCCAACGGCTTCACACCTGTATTTCTACAAGTTTCTTGAAGCAAATGGACGCCTTTGCTAGATAAACATGTGAAACCAAATAAAACTTGGCAAGCTGGTCCGTTGTCAGACAGTTTGCCATTCAAAAACTACATTGTTCAACTCTGTTTCAAGTCTTGAGCCGGCATCACTGCCGGGTGCATCATTCGAAACAAAGGGAACATCTCTTAATGCTGCGTCAATCACACCGCATCTAGGCCTTACAAAGTTTCAGCAAAAGCCAGTGACGCTTCTTAGCAATCGATGGCTCAATGTCCATATTTTTCTGGTCATATTCTACCAATGTCAACATGTTGAAGTGGCCCAATCAACACTCGTTTCAACCCAATGTCAAGAAGTCTCTACAATCTTAAAGGTGTGTACCCTCGCATCTTAATTAACATACCGGCAAAACATAAAATTACATCCAGCATTCAAGATATTCCTAAGTGGAACTTTTCTGCAACCACGAGGATTTCCCCGACTTGGGGCCAATGTGCCTTAGGCCGCAATTCGAACGGAGGCTGTCCTGGCGGATGTGAAGATGCGGTGGGAGTGGGTTAAACCATGGAGAAAGAAAGCTACTTGGAAGCTCACCTCAGCTCTTTCGGGAGTAGGATTACCACCTACTGAATGGGATAATCTCGTTCCGGTCTTTTGGAATTTCAACAAACAGTTCCTGTGTTTTAATATATGTAATACATATATATCATATCCGCCGACCCCGGCCTTCGCCAAGGCCGGGGCGGCGCCTGGGACCACCGCAGGTGTGGAACTTTTCCAACACGCCCAGCACGCAAAAGCTACCACAAGGCCACAGCAATGGCTCAAGGG
>Ga0126342_10008612_pt1 | contig 18288 bp, 25 predicted proteins | sample Cyp1metagenome_FD_92528 | JGI IMG/M metagenome (GOLD analysis project Ga0126342, IMG submission 92528) | Coral microbial communities from Lord Howe Island, Old Settlement Bay, Australia - Cyphastrea 1 metagenome | ecosystem: Host-associated > Invertebrates > Cnidaria > Coral ... | reverse complement strand
TTCCAAGCAGGAGAATATCCATACAGGAGAATTTATTTCTATCTAAAATCAATATATGATGGTGACTCATAGGACGAGAATTTAGAATGTTAGATTTGCTCAGAAAAAGCCATTGAAAATGTTGTTCTTGATGCTGCATGTGGAATTTCCAATAATCACCACACATAGCCCATGCCCAGCCGCCCATGCCTCTTCCACCACGGTGGGATTCGGATGGTGAGTCCTGCAATGGTGCTGTGTGCACCAATCACCGCCGTCGATATGATACTTCGTCAGAGACACATAGCTGCAACAACAGCAACAACAAAAACCTTATGGTATCATACAGTATCAAACAATACAATGTATTTTTTCTTTTCAAGACTTATGATCAACTTTAAACATGTTAAAAACCAAGGACGGAGACGACAACAGAATCTGGGGGTGAGGAAACTTCTAGCTCAGAGGATGCACCCTCAGAGGAGGAGAAACCCAAGGTTGGCCAGGTATCCTTGACTGTGTCACGATTGGAGGCCATGCATTCCCTAGCATCACTGGGGGATGATGAAATGTCCACTTTCGCACAGCAGGGGGTGGACATGCAACGGATACGATCCGTTCTCCGTGAAGGTGTATGTGACTGTGGCTGCAGCATGCCTGCAAATGATCTCTTTAGGGTTTGTTCCTATTTCTGGAAACTTCCAAAGGCAGCACAGGACGCTTGCCTGTGGAGCATACAATCAGAATGCAAGCAACGTCGTAGACGATGGTTTCTAGAAGGACTTTTTGGGGGGGTGTTATTGCTGATTTTTGCATGGACAACATTACATCAAAATGGGTCTGGGTCTGTTTTCACATGACATCAGGACATCCAATGTGCAAGGAGGCCTGGCTCCGTTTTCTAGGCGTTGGCAATGACCGATTGTTACGTTGCAAAAGAACCTACAATGGTTTGGACAAGAGATCTTTGACCTGTGGAGGTGGATTCTTGGTTATATTCAAAATAGACTCAGTGAATTTAAATTCAAAATATATCCAAAAGCCAAGTCGCCCAATTTTTTTTCACATTGCCTAAATTATTTTTCTCCCCTTGCCGGTCTGCTCAGGACCTGCTCCCCGCCCAGCTGTCAAGCGAGCTTCGATCAAAGGGTTTTTTATGCATCTCTACTGGTCTGCAGCTGAATGCGTTACTACATCGCAACTTGGTTGGCTTAGCTAGAGTGGGGGGCAGGTAACACAAGAATGGTTTGTCAAGACCAACATCAACAGTTACAACTGAATGGTTTTGGTCTGCAATGTAAGGATTGCATCGGGATCTTTGCTTGAGACGTCCGACAGGCAACTTAGAGAGGATATGCTTCAAAAACTGGTGGACCAACGACTTATGGGACCATCAAGCCAGTTGGCCTTGAACGCAGAACCATCTAAGCTTGCAATGCGTTCATTGCCCCACCAGTCGTGGGCCAACTTGTACTTGATGTACGTTGCATTTTGCAGAACCATGAATGAAACACCAGCTGGTAGAACCCTTTTCTACTCTGCATCAGAAGAATGGCGAGGCTGTCTCAAGTTTCACAAAAAATGTACTCATCAAATCTGCAAGACGTGTGCAGAGTTGAGAGCAAAGATTGAAAACGCCAAAGAAACTTGAATGAAATGTGTTAGCAATGGTTTATATATAGACATCTTTACAGACTAGTGTGTGAGGGTGATGTGCTTTGTACGGGATTGTATGGCCATAACCCATCAAAACCCACCTAAGGACATCACCTTGCACCTCAAGTACACTGATGAATTGTTAGCCCACTACACGTCGCAGTGGCGGGATCGGGAGGTTTATTGGATGTGTCGTCAAAGGAGCCGGAGTGTGAAGGACATCCTATGCTGTATAATTGACAGCTATGATAAGGCAAAAATTTGTCTACCATCCTTCCCACAAAAAAGAACACCCAAAGCACAAGTTTATGAGACCATCCGTCGTACCTGGACTCATGATTCCTTTGTTTTAAGACTTTGCCTCCATATTTTATGCCACCTATTTTCCTTATGTTTTTTAACCGTCCCCCCCCCATCCCGTCTTACTTGACTTCACTGAGGTACTACACTGACGTTGACGACTTGCATCTGCCATGGGTATGGAGTTTACATGTTCCTTTGTGAGGAAGGCATGCCCGCAGGGGCCAATTGGATTCTTGAATGTGAATCTGGGTTGCATCTTTATCAAAGGGTCATAGGGGGTGATAGCAAGTAGCATTGGAAAATATAAAAAACAAAAACTTGGGTTTAAGAAAACATTGTGGATCTGTCCTAGGCACTGCGGAGTATCGACTACTCATGGAAACGTGCGAGAACCCGTGGAGAACCCTTTCCGGCTGAGCCCCATCCTTATTTATGTTTACTTGGCTTAACTCAGAATGTAGATGTTGCATGATGTTACATCTCATTTCCAGTGACATACCTCTACATCAGATTCCTTTTGACTTTCTACTTAAGGTTGTGGTGGCAAGGAGATAATACCGTAAAAGAACTGCGTAATTCGTTTACTGGTAAATTGGCATCACTACTTTGTGGTGCCAATTTCTTCACCTCCATTGGTCACCATCACCTCGGAGTGGGTCATACCCACGAAGACGTGGGCTACTAGGCTTTGTTTAGTTTGAAACTGTTCAGTGATGTTCAATGTGCAAGAGTACATGTCAACTGGCATTTATCTTGAGCACTTTAAGATGTTTGTTTGTTTTTATTCCGATGTTTTCATTCCGATTCTCTTGGTTCTTCTTGGTTCTAAGATGGGGCAATGGCATTGGTGACCTCGGCCCTAGCTGGACAATCCATCATCGAAACCCCAAGAGATGTCATCAGGACTGCAATGCGACTGATTTTGAAATTGATACATGTGGGTCTCCTCACTGAAATCCAACATGACTAAAAAACATAGTAAATAAAAAACATCCTTACATGCAGGATTCTGCACCAAAAAGTTGCCCCTGTCTTTCAGAAGTATGACATGGAGTTCCGCTGTGAGATGATCGACACTGCATCTTTTTAAGCACTACTGGGGCTGGCGGCTGGGGTATTTGTGGGTCGGGTTGATCAAAAACTGTGATCATCTTAGGTAAGAAACTTGCATCTGTTGATGCCTCCGGTGGCAACACTCAAAAACGCGTATCGAGATCGAAAACCACAGAAAGGACAAGGGGGCCAGGAATCTGGCGATGAGGGTGATGAGGAACAGGTGGAAGAGAGAAAAAAGGTTCCACAATCTTTCACCTTCATGCGACGAGAAGGCCATTGTTTTCAGCAGCTTGTTGTGTTCATATCAGAAAAACATATCAAAACGTCCTAGTATCTTTGAGTACTCATTGTTTTCCCTTAATGCCTGTAACATACCTTAACCCCCTTAAACCGCCTGCCAGTCATGCCTGGGAATGTTGTGGTGAACAATCCGGTTCCCCGACGATTACGACAAGCTGGAGAGGCGAATGACGTCTATGCAATGGTCAAGATGCAAATGTCAGACAGTGTGTTGATTCAGGAACCCTTGAATGTTTGGCCAAGTTCATTCTTGACTGTTACGGAATCCTTCTTTAACAAGATCAATACTACTCGGCATGTAGTACAACAGAGCTTGGATCCTGAGAGGGTAGAGGAACTGGAAACGTTACGAAGGGCAATCGAAAAGGATTTTCCTCACCTCCGAAGGGGGGCAAATTACTACAAGACTTTGGTGGATTCATCCAGGTTGAGGCAGCCTTATTACAAACTTGGTTTTGTGGAGTCGGGCCCCAATGCATCTCAAAGGATTGCAAATGTACAGTTGGGTGCACGTGCCCCTCCCCCACGTCCTCACTGTCTCCAAGTGGTGTTCCACCGTCGTTGAATCTCAGCCTGAGATGCCAGTGGGGGTTGAAGCTGGCAAAAAATGTTGGGTGAAAGTGACAGTGACCAATCAATCATGATTGCTTTACACATCTCACCATGATACACTGTGCAAATCACCACATGAGATTTCAAAAACTTATTCATTTGAGTTCCTGATTTTGTGTTTGATTGCAGCCTTTTTTTGATGAGATCTCAATTGGTTCCAACACGGTCGTGAACCATGGAGTTTGAAGAGAACGCAGTCATTGCGAAGATCTGTGCATTCTTTGAACAAGCCCAAACCCCAGCTTCCATAGCTTTCTAATTTTGCAGCAATTGTGACAAATCTAAACTCCAGTTATCCATGGTGGTTCTCCTAAACCCCATCATCCACCCACTACACCTGTGCCATCCCCTGACTCAGGTCGTCTCAGAGCAGAACTTTGGAGAGTACATCTTCAAGAAGTACCCTGACCCGGCCAACCTCAAGCAGGCTTGGGAGGTCGAAGGAGGACCAAGAATCTCGGGTGTTGAGGGGTTTGTGGTTTGCCCTGGAAGGTGCTGAACCATCACATTCAATGGGACGCCCATCAGCCACCTGCGGAGATGCATGTTCTCTCGATGGTACCCCAGGGGAATGTTGCTGAATGCTGGCTTCCACTCTACAAGTTTGACTACTCCAAGAATGCAAAAGCTGGATGCCGGGGGTTGCCAAGCCCATGATAGCATATGAACATGTCACCAAATGTTTATGATTTTATGTGTGTTTCATGATGTAAGGTATTTCAAAGTAGATGGTTGCCACCTTGTCAAAATACCCATACATAGATTTCAATTTGTCTTTTTCATCCCTGCAGTCTATCCATCGAATGCTCAATTTCGAGCACATTTTCGGGAGTTCCTGACCGGATACCGGAGTAGTGCGGGAAGCGTGGAGATCACATTTCCAAAGGCAAAGTCATGCAGAACCATTGCAGACTTCAGTGTTGGGATTGTGGATGGATTTCTCAAGACTATGCTAATGATTGGGATCACCGTCATCATTTCTGAGCTTGTCCCTTAGAGCAATTAATCTTATCGTCCCTGGCAATCAGTCACAGCACCATCAACCTTGATTTTTTTAAAATTCCCTTCCATTGCCCAAATATGAGGACTTGACAGCAGAGCAGCTCATCGAAGCTTTTCTTCCCACGACCTTGGCGTCATTCCGTTGGGTGAGATGCAGTTTCACCTACTTTCAATCCCCGTCCCATTACTACCTGCATGCTTTGAGAGTCTTGGATATAACCAATGAAGAACCTATGTGTTTTTTCAACATGGTATGATTGTGCTTTAAACACTACTTGGTCAGGATTGAATATCCGATCATTAGCCAAGTATAAGTTTCCTAATATGTTTACTAGCTTACTTGCAATATCTTGCAATCATGCCTAATTGCCATCGATCATCTAAGAAATTGGGCACGTTACTTCGGAAAAGCAATCACCCAGTGCAATTGACTTCTTGGCAAGCATACGTGCTGCTATCGATGTGGAACGTCGGATTGCCACAAAGACTTCTTCCAGCCGTGCTTTGAAAGATCTCTTGCAGAAAACAACGGCGGACTACAACCGCATGGTTACTTTGAAGCGTCATCGAATTGATGGGCCGAAAAAAAGCCTTTGCTACAACATGTTTCTTGTATCAAATATGATGGACTTGTCAAGACCCTGAAATCGAAAATAACCGGCCTTGGCCAACCTTTCATGAAACTTAGGTTGAGAGCACCACCCGAGTTCCATGACATCATCGCTGCCCATTATGACAATTATGCTCACACTGCTTGTGGTTTCTTGGTCACTTTTGGTTTGGCATGTGTGATGATACTGGGTGATGATTATGATTTGAATGGTGTTGATGCATAATGATGCATAATAATGTTGATGATGATGATGATGATCATGATGATGATGTTTCTAATCATTTGGTACTGTTGTTTTCAGTACAATATCTTTTAAAGCACGGCTCTTAGCATCGAACTTGATAAACCATGATCCCCAATTTTCCATATTTTTTCCCAAGCCCAGGTATGCCTTTGGAAGTGCTGGCTTGTGACTATTGGGTTCCGGGAATTACCACAAGGGCTGACCTTCCCAAGTACCACAACTCAAGATTTTGGCGGGAAATTCTTGTGCCGGGCGATCTGACTTGCATCCTCTATGCAAAACGTGCCACGGAGGACCCTTTAGATAAATTAAAATTATATCAACTTTATTGCACATAACTCATTGGAATAATGCCATATGGATCTCCCATCACATCCCAAAACCATCCCAATTGATCCAGGACTTTGCCCGAAAAGCACCGAAAGATGCAACCACCAAGCTCAAGGCCAGATCTAAAATGATTCACAATATTTCAACTTTTATAATGACCATCTCAGGTTTCCACCATCTTACCCTGCATGTGCCCTGTCCCCCCCCTCTTTGCCCAGAAAAATTCGATGCTCTCCGACGAAGATCATGCACTACTGCATGATGTGTGTTGCATGTGGATGTGGTTACTTCCGAAATTGAAGATGGAATTTCCTGGCACTACGATCCAAAAACACGAAGATCTTTTTGCCAAGGGGTTTCTTGGTAATAACAAGATATTTTGTGGGATTCAATTTTACCTAGGATACGTTTTACCTGGGAAAAATTTAGATTAAAACACTTGGCTAGTGGTGGCCAAATTTCATTTGGTAATTTGATTCTGGGTGTGTTGTAAAAGCCAAATGGATCCACATGGAACCCCCAAAGTTTGATGGGTTGACCGGTACCACATGGAACCCCAAAAGTTTGATTGGTTGGCTGGCGCCAAATGGAAACCCCAAAGTTTGATTGGTTGGCTGGCGCCAAATGGAAACCCCAAAGTTTGATTGGTTGGCTGGCGCCAAATGGAAACCCCAAAGTTTGATTGGTTGGCCGGCGCCAAATTGAAACCCAAATGTTTGATTGGTTTTCTGAAAACCCCGTCACAATTTCAAGATTTGATTTGGCTCCAGCCAAACCCAGCCAAATCAATCACATACAACTCATGACTCCAACTCCAAAAAAATGATGTGGTATTGGGAAAACCGATCATGATTTGGTGGTAAACGGAGGGTTTGATCTCACCATTTTTTCTTTCACAATGTTGGGGATTTGATTGAACCATTCCATATAGCACACATTGTGATTGGTATTCTGGAAACCCCGTCACAAATTGCCTTAACAGCTCCAAGCATCTGACTTGATTGGTTTTTTGAAATCGGAATATCCGAACTGAAATTTTTGAAAAAGATTGAAAAGATAAATGTCTAGAAGTCCTGAATATAGTATGGATCATCGTCACCGGGTGCAACTGAGGCTTCTCGATCAGGATTTGGCCACCGTACTCAAAGCTGGGGAAGAATTCCAATGGGATCGCATCAACTTCGTTCTTGAGGCCCCGCCTGGGGTACTTTACATGAATTTATCAGGGCTTGGGGAATTCTTGAACTATAAGAGTTGATTTCTGTGATTCTCTCATAACATCAGCCTATCTATACACATTGCATCAACCATATTCTAGACATGCCCCCATGATTACACCATACTACACCCCAGCTTGTCATCCCATCCCACAGCGCAGGTGCGCGGTGAGACCGTTGACAATTTCATTGCTGAGGCTCAGGACCGGACCAGGAATGCTCTTGCTTCCAGCCTCACCGCAGCATTCAAAGCGTGGAACGAGCAATTGCGCTCAGACCAAGTGGCATTCCAGTCAGAGAAAATCTTGCATCTTGATTGAAGAAGAAATCCATTGAATTCCATTGAATTCCATCTCATTTTTTTTCATCACAGTGCTCTAGGTAGTGAATCTAAGTATTGTAAAACCGTGTGACCCAAGTTCAATCCCAAATCCGGTGGCCTTGATGATATTGAGTAGGGTTGCCATATCCAGCTCCTGCCACGGTATCCAGGTGTGAGCGGGAGAATGCGAAGAAGAGGTCTTTGCTGGTGAAACAGCTGGAGGATCCGGCTGGTGGTGTAGGGGTCATGTACTATCCCATCACCAAATAATTTCAATGAGAAAAATCATATAATGATTCTGTATGGCATATTCATCTGGAAAATACGATCGTCAAATGATTTGAAATAAGATGATATGGTACATTTAATATATTCATAATATGTAGGGTATAAGGTACATTTAATATACTCATAATATGTAGGGTGAGGAAGATTGTTGAAGTGATTCAAACAATGTATTTAAAACAATGGACATATCCATGTGATGGGCACCTTTTATGTTTTCATTTCTCATGACGGAAGGATTGCCACAACAAAGCATGGCGCTGTGTCACTGACTATATGGAAGCGAACTTAAAGGTGTTTGCAGGCAAAGTGGACATGGCTGAAAACACCTTGATGCCATTGGTCAATGGATGGATTACCACCTCTTTGTCGGAGATATCGGCTGTCCGTGCAGCGGATGATCATGCCATCATTGGCTGGTTGGTGCTACCGACCGCAGGGGTGGTGGGAGCCCAGAAATGGGATTGGTTCTTGAATTTCATTTGCAACCTGTTGGGGCAGCATCGAAAAAATGGAATGGTCATCATCGTTCATTCCAACCGTGCATCGCAAGTCAAAAGCAGCCCCAATGACAAGAATAGCAGGACTTAGGATTCAAAAGGGTACCCATGGGCCAATGGAATTTGGTGTCTTCCCCAAACAATAGCTTTTTACTAAGTGGATCTTTCCCCAGGATGGGCATATGGCATGTTACATGGAACATTGTTCAACCATCGTTCAACTTATGAATATATCATTCTTCCCCCTGAGGACTGATGTCAAAGATGAAAAGCCTGATTTGAAGAGGGAAACCAAGGATGACCCGGACTCCTCTGATGATCAATCTGATGATGAGAGAACTGGTGTTGAAGATGCTGACATCAGAGATGCGCGATACAAGCTTGAGAGACTTGTTTTTTTAATGGCCATGACAGTTACCTGGGGCATTGGGGTACCTAGGTCAGATTCATGCTTACCAGCAACTAGCTGATTCAAATACAGGTCTCCGCCTACCATTTTCCTGTCCGTAGAGGTTTTCAATTTGGAAAATCCATGTTTCCTGCCCCAAGGAAAGACTTGAGTCAGAAGGAGCGGAACTTGGCTGTCAGGAACATCTCATGGATCTTCAGCCCTGTATCTTGTCTCATAGCTGTGGGTGTCATGTAGTGGAATTGGTGAATGAACATTCATGTGTAATCATGCATACCATTATACCTTTTTACCACGATAAACCATGATGATCTAAACATAGATTAGCAATTTGGGGGTCGCCTTCATATAATGTCAAAAAACCGCATAGTTCAAAATAATTGAAAACAATATATACATATATCAGGTAAGCCAAATGTAAGTCAACTTACTTTGTGATGTTCCAGCTACAAATATCGTTGGCATACCCTGATCTTATTTTTGGCAACAATTATCATTGGTATACCATGATCTTATTTTTGGCAACGATTATCATTGCTATACCCTGATCTTATTTTATGGCGATGATTATCATTGCTATACCCTGATCTTATTTTATGGTGATGATTATTATTGGTATACCCTGGTCTTATTTTATGGCGATGATTATTATTGCTATACCTGGTCTTATTTTATGGCGATGATTATTATTGCTATACCCTGGTCTTATTTTATCTTATTTTGTTCCAAGGCATCGGTGTATGGAAAAAGAGATGGATTTATGCATGGCCTTGCAGTTGTCTCCCGAGAGATGCCCAAGAACAGCATCTTCCGGGGCACCCGTGGCTGGAAAACGGGCACCATCCACGACGTGGAAATGTTGGGGCGGGCCAGCATGTGGAAGCCGGAGGTTCCAGGGTGATGAGAAACCCCAAACACATTTTTGGGTGGTGGTTACCAGTTAACTGTTAACAATGGTTGCCCAGGAAATAACAATGTGAATTGAATTTTGATGAATTTATTTTTGATAAAATTTGATGAATTTATTTTCATTCCGGGACGTCCCTGAAGGTCATGACAAAGCTGCCCAATCTTGGACGTGCATTCACGGATGTCCAAGAATTGAAGCAGGCCCAAAATCACTGCTGGTTGTTTGATATTTTGACATCATCAAATACATATCTTCAAAGCATGTACATAAGCTCTATGACACCATGACCTGCTACATTTTGACATGATCTATGATCCCCATGGTTCATGGAAATATGAATTCACCCCAATCACATCCAGGCGGCTGGTGGCACATCCATCATCCACAAGAGTCTCCAAGCATTCCTCCCGGCCAGTGTTGCAACCACGGTCCTTGTGGACATCCATGGGTATGACGGCTTTCCTGCAATTGCGGCTCTAGAGGCATGATAAGCCCATGTAAGTCTATGGAGTTTGTGATGCCTACCCTGGGTTTGTGGAGATACACCACTGATTAGATTAACATCTTTTGAAGAATCTTTGGCGTTATGATGGGTTATGTTCTGTTGTTAAATTTCCCTTACTGAAAAATGGAGTGACCCTTCGTCCATCCTTATGTGGGTGGGTTTAAGAAATCAAAATGACTATTTGTTTGTTTTAGATATCCTCTCATTGTCAGGCATGTGCTGAAGAGAGCCGTGTTCTATGTGGGACCATTTGTCTTGACCAGCTTGGGGAACAGCAGATTGAAAAGCGCATTGCAGAGAAAATTTACAATGACAGCCGCACTGGGTCCCTTCAAATTTCTGGCTTCCCTCAGTTTGATTCGCTGATATCTGCCATCAAGCAAGGATCCAACCCTCGTGAGAACAGGAACTACCAGGTGTGCACCCAGAAAGGTGACAGGCTTTTGGTGCTCCAGAGCTACGCGGCTAAGTTCATGGACTCCGATGTCACAAAGGATGAGGCAACTCAAGCCATCGAAGATCACAACAAGGTGTTCAATCAGGGTGGAAATTTTTGGGAAGATGATATGAGGACCTGGGTTTACAAAACTGGGTCTGTTTGTTCTTTTTTTAGTTTTGGGAAATCCACCATGATGGACCTTACCAGTGTCGGTCCTTCTTCCAGAGGACTCCCGAGCCAAGTGCATCAGAGCCTCCTGCCAAGCGAATCAAGATTGAACCCACGGATATGGTCACTGAAACCGATGTTTCATCCCTGAAGAACCCGATCCTTGGACTAATACCATACCAAACTGAACAATGCCGATCAGTGGTCAATCAGTCATATCATGATCATCATGATCCCTTCAAATTCCTAGTAGATCTAATAGTTGATAGTCATTACTGACCCTAAGTTTCATCCACTCTTTGGGAATAATTGAAAACCCAATGAAGTTGGGCATCTATTAGCTGACTAATATTCATTCATTGCAAGTGTTTATCCATCACTTTCCAATTTTCGATGGGGACCCATTGTGCTGAGGCAGAAGTTTGCAATCACCAATGTCTCGGAACTGATCACCAATGGGGACGGCGATGTTCTGTACCTAGTGTGCCGCCAAACTACTCAGTTCTTGCAGTTGCGTGAGTTGCCTCTTGTCTTTCAAACAATGGGTTGGGGTGGCTTTGCTATTTATCATCTATTTGTTACACCTGACCATTTATCTATTTATTATTTTCTAGTCATGTATTGGATAACCCCATTCTGGATACCCATGGCATGGGCCCACCCAGATTCTCCTCCATGGATACCCATGGCATGGGCCACCCAGATTCTCCTTTGGAAGTGGCGAGTGGCGTGAGAATGCGGACACTTGGGAAACTTACGGCAATCCTTTTGATATGACCGGCTGATAAATACATTGTTTCATAATCTTTCAGGTTTTCCCATGTTTCTGGTTTCTGCCGTGCTTCTATGGACCCTGTGTAAGTGTAAACATATTTCTTTTTTATTTTCTATTTTTTCCAGTACCTAGTCGTATTACACATCATTTTGCAACTGGAATATTCAAGGGTCACCAAAGCAATGATGACGGAACTTGCCATAGCCATAATCATCAAAAGCCAACATGTTGAATCTGAATCCATAACCATTGGTACTTGATACCCACTGACTCTCAAGCCCAGGAAGCCAAAGATCTGATGGGTGACGTACATGGCAGGTGGTATCCATTCTCCGCTACAGCTGAGACCATTGTTTGCTTGGAAAAGCAGGGGCTTCCTGATCACCTGAAGCAACTGCCTAGCATTGAAACCCCAATGACACTCCAAGCTCTGCTTATGGATCTTGAAGATGTTGGGGAGGCCAGTGATTTCCCAAGCACATCCATTAAACTAGTACATAAAAAAATGCAAACACATCCATATTTTGACACATACTACCATGACCATGGTACCCAGGCTAAGCTATGGCATGTCGCTTGTCTCTTGTATGTGGTGAAAACGTTGATGATTGAATTAATATGAAATAATGTACTACTTTATCATATCTTACCATATCTCACTGTTCCATATCATCTGTTTGCCTACCCGGCAAGGTCAAAGTGAAGCTTTCCCATCACTCTATCGCCGATGGTCCTGTCATCACCGCTGAGAAGCCCCTGGTCTTTGTCATGGACCCTCCAAAGGAAGATGCTCCTGACGGCAAGAAGAAAAAGCGTAAGCACAAGAAACCTGATGGGCCTACCTTCAAAAACTTTGGGGCCCGGCTGTGTGTCAACAAGATGAAGTCATGTCCCCGGTTCATCATTGGATGGAGGATGAGTTTTCCTGGATTAATTAAGCTTTGTTGCAAAGTAGCATGAGACATGAGACCACCAACATTCAATAATGTTATATTATCATCATTAACTGGTGTTAGCAAACCATTGTTCATTGGTACTGGTACTACCTTTTTTGTTGGACACATGATAATGAAGAGCACCATTCTCACCACAATTTGATCATATTATATCTGAAATCCATGAGTGCCCCAGATCATCACATAAAAAGACTAGTGACCCTATGATAGAACACAATTGAGGAATCATAGGAACCCCATAGGAACCCTATGATATACCAAGGTTGGAAGGCAGTGGAGAAGGGGCAAAATCTTTGACCCCTTTGCGTCCTATTGCGTGTATGGCAGGGATCTTGGACGTCAATGAAGGTATCATCAAGATATTCTGAACTGGGACCGGTTGATATCCTGTTTCTCTGTCGTTCTCTGTAGCGTGATGATGTGGAACCATTTCTTGGGGAACCATTTTCGATCTAAGTTTTTCACTACCTTGTTGCTAATCAGATCCATCCAATACAAAGGAGACCCATGGGGAAACTTGGAAACCTTAAAGATGACCCAAGTATACCCAAGTAAAATTTACAACAAGATTTGATATGACCAATCCAGTTGCGTGATGATTGGTTCCACCATGCCCGGGAAAACCTGGAGTTTTGTATCATTTTGGGGGTATCAGCACCAGTAGCCAATCTCTTATCATAACATACTATTAATTATCATAACATACTAGTAGCCAGTCTCTTATCATTTATATAATTCATAATCATAATCAAAAGTTGTGTGTTGTTCAAGTCTTTGCCATTGAACCGAAAGAGGTTGCAGCTTCTGGTGCCTAATCTCAGCTTACCCGTCCTGTGGCAACGCAGTGAGAGATAGACACCTGGAGCGGGCAGGTGACGATGAGAAGAAAAAAATCATATGATTCTCACATGATCTCACATGTTCACCTGTGGTTTTGGTTTTGAAGGTTTCAGTGATAATTAATGATGACGTGCTCACAAATCCATTTGTTAAAACAGTTTGACCATGGTTGAACTAATTGTGGTGTGTATCACCTTTAGACTTTTGGCCCTAGAGATCTGACTCACTCTGATGATGGCGGAAAGGGATGTCAGCGATGATGATGTTCATATTGTCTCTCCAGCAAGACAGCCTTTCCAAGCACCTGTTTCCTGGCTTATTCAAATTTTGATAGTACTTCTTAGATCTTATTAGTGTCAATTCTAACTTTTAAAATTTGCAATGAATTGATTGCTGAACAGGGGGCTTCTCACTCAATCCCACTTGTATGATCTAAGGCTTTCAATCTTCAATCTCTGCTGGGACATGCCACCCCAGTCCCGTCAGAGAGCCGGCCGCCATCATCAGCCGCACCCCGACGTGTAACGAGTTCATCCGCGCCTTCGGGAACATCTGCACCTTCGAGAAGATCTGCATCCAGCACCACGCCTGCAAGAGCAATAGGTTGGGACATGCTGGGTCAAGGTATCAGTCAAGGTATTAATCTTTTATTAGGTTGGGACATGTTGGGACAGTCTTTAATCTGAGGCAAAGCTGCTCCGAAAGTAGCTGTTGCCTCTGCGGATTCTTTGCCGCCCAGGGTGAATTCTTCAGAAGAATCATCCGCCCCCACCGGTGAGGAGAACGATCCCAAGACCAAGAAAGACACAAAGAAACACGGAAAGAACACAGACAAGAAGAAACGAGAAAAGAGCACAGATAAGAAAGAGAAAAAACGAAAGACACAAAAGAAAAAGAAGGATGAGGAGGAGGATGATGAAGGGGAAGAAACACTTGCCCCACTTGGCAGGGGTGGCAAGGATGAGGATGATGATGAGAACCATGGTGATAATGATGACGATGAACTTTCAGGTCTTTCGGAGATCCTTGATTTGAAAGATGGCAAAAAGGGAAAGAAAATTGAGAAGAAACCGGCCGCCAAGGGTTCTTTCAAGAGACCGGCCAAGAAAAAAACCCTAGGTGATGATGATGAGCAGGACACCAGTCATGTCACAGTGGGCCAGGGCATGTTGTCGATATGATTCGAGATGTCATGCTATATTTTGATGTTATATTATTACACATGGTGTTTGACAACAAGATATTGTATAAGATCTTATGGTAAGAGGTCTATGTTGATACTGCTAGGGTTTGTTGGTATGAAAAATATGTTGCAGTGAGACATCATATTGTGGTATGTTGTTGTTTTTTATTGAGAGGTTTTGGTATGCACTGCATTCTAGCTAGACCTGTCATGGATGAACTTGAACAACCGGATCCTGTATTAGGTTATTGGCGCCATGTTTTTTCATTTGATATTGCTTGCTTTCAACCTGTACATGCACCAGGATCTACCCTTTCAGACCCAGATCGAGGGAGAACCAGAAGACGGAGATGGTGCCATGGATCCCACTGGATCCCCGGAGCATGGTGATGTCACCCGAGATGATGTTGATGTCAGTGATCTTTATCAATTGGGTGGGTGTGTGGACCCTTATTCTGCTGATCGGGATCCCTCTCCATATCATGAACCGGTTCATGAAGATGTGTTGGATGGCCCAAGCCCAAGCCCACCGCCCCCATCTCCGGAAAAGAGTGAGCCAGCTGAGACCCCTTCTGACAGGCTTGGGTTTGTTAGCTTCATGGGTTGTTGTACAGTCATGTCATATTTTTGGTCCCCTACCGGCACCCAACATACAACAAGTCTGACCCCTTGTTACAGGAAGAGTGATGACATGGTGGATACCACCAATGCAGATGCTTTGGACAATGAGAAGTTGAAGGATCAACCAAGTTCGAGAATTCCCCAGGATCTTATGTACCCTGTCAGTAATTCTATTGTTGGACATATTTGGAAATCATTCTCTTCGACTCCACCTAGGCATATGGACACTGAAGAGAAGTACGTTGCTGACACCCTGTTGGATGAACAGGATACCCAATCAATGATTTCGGTATCTGATGTTCCCTGGGATCATCCTGACAACCAGCTGGGACTAACTCCTTCCCGCTCGCCTTCACCGCAGGCAGCTAGACTGAAGCGTCCATCATTGTCCATCACATGACCTGACGATGACTTCACATGATCTGAGGTGACCAGGGGTGATATGATTGATCTGAAACGATAAATATCACTTAAAGCTATTTGATTCAATCTGAAACCTCATGATGGCTTTTTGATTTGTGTAATGATGCTATCAGTACCTCAAACCTGTTGCAAATTAAGGTGAAATTTCGCCGACTTGATCGTATGTCCGAGTCTGACATGGGCTGCCTCGACAATTCGGAGCCATGGCTTGCAAACAGCAAAAACCATGGCTTAATCATGTTCACCTGATAAACTTTTTACCTTGAAGTTTTTGGGATATGTCAAAAAGGTTCTTGTTATAAGACGTCTAGGATCTTTAAAAAAGTATTGTGATATGTTTACCTTTCATGTGTGTAATGTTTACAATCTCACTGGCGGCTTTAAAGGTAATTTGTGGTGCCAAATGGACTTCAAATTATTTTTATTTAATGCATTTCCCAAAATCATCCAAAAGTGAATTGATATCATTATGTCAACCCCAGAATGGTTTCCCAGCCAATGGCTCTTGGTTGCTCTGTTTAGAGCACTTTATCCTTGAGGATGGGAATGATGCGGGCGATGACGACGCCACTGGTGCTTGCCTTGAGGCAAGCATTGTGACCGTTCTCTTGGGTCCAGAATTATATTTCTAGCATTTCAGAAAAAATAAAACAACTAGCTCAGCGCTGTCACTGTTAGTATTCTTCAAACATACTTTTTCAAACGTCTCATGAAACCGCCGTGGATGAATCGATGATGGATCTTGGCCAGGGGGAACCGAAAAAACCTCGGGGAAAAGCCAAAGCAGCTCCCAAAACAAAGGCATCAAAGGACGGTATCGAAGCCAAAGCAAAGATCGCGCCGAAAAAGAAAGACATCGCCAAGAAACCAGCCAGTGCCAAAGCCAAAGCCGGCTCGAAAAAAAAGCCCAGCGTGACGCGTAAAGAAAGCCAAGCGCGAGCAAAGCCAAGTGGCAATGGCGGAAGGAAAGAAAAAGATACTGTGGAAAAGAAGATGCACAGTGTTTCTTGTTTTTGGATATGATGTCAAATGGTCAAACTGTCAAACCACTAGCTTCGAACATTTTTTCTATCTGAGCGCATTTTTTAAATGACTTCAATCGCAACTGAGGTTTACTGTCAAACATATACATCTTTGAAGAAGACAGGAATGAACAGCAAAACATGTGCCAAGGAGGCAACAAAGGCAAGGATTCAGTTTCTTGCTAGCATTCAACTTTCTAGCAGGAAAGATGTTTTTGATTTTTAGATTTAGATTGTCAACAACTGACCTCTTGTAGTTGGCATCTTAGGTGGATTCATGGCGAGGGATCCATTCATCGTGATCATCCGAGCGTTCAGCGCTTTCTGAACATGGCCAGTGGTGGCGCTTAGATCTTAAGATGTCAATCCGACATTCTCAATCTGACATAATCTGACAGCAAGAGCGGGGAAGCTCTTTTTGCGGCTTGGTGAAAAAAGAAGAGTGATTGGGGCTTTCCCTGGCCTGCCTGTGTAAATGGAATGTCTGGATGATTTTGGGTGCATGAGATCTGAAGACATAAACACTATCCTACATCCTAGATTGAAAGTGGATACATCCTAGATGCAAGTGGATTAGCATATATGTATAATCTACCTATACATATATAATCATACCTATATATATATATACTTACATATATATATACTGTGAATTGAACAAATATCCCAGTCTTGTGTTTATTCCATATAATCCTTGAAGAAATGTTCCACCTGGACCTGGCCTATAGGGTCCATATTTCCAATAGCCGCATCGGCTGTGGTCAGCTTGGGAGAGGTGGGTCGTGGATGCGCTTGTGCCATTTCCGGTCGTGGTCGACCATCGAAGGCTGAGGACAGCCGATTTGGACGTTGCAACATCCGTTGCCTACTTGGATACCTAGCTGCAGAAACCATTTCCAGATCTTTTGCTGGCTTCATGAGGGAAAACGAATCTTGAGCGCGAGGTGCCTGGATTGGAGGAAAGGGGAGCTGCCAGTGTGGTGCCAACCACACTGGTAGCGGAGCTACCATTTTGGCAGCTCCGGGGGAAACCAGAAGCATCTGAAAGTTGTGAGAATGTCTCAGGGCTCAGGCGATCCAAATGAGAGAAACACTGCAACCTCAAACCAGATGGCGATGTTGGTGCCCAGCTTCGACCCGGCCAAAGATGACTTGGATACTATGTATTATATATATTATATTATTTATTATTTATTTTATATTATATATTGTAAATTATATATTATATATTATTTATAATATATTAAATATTATTTATAATATATTATATATTAGATATTATATACTATATTTTAAATATTATATATTATATATTAAAAAATATATATTATATATTATACACGATATATTATATACTATGTATTATATATTTTATACTATATTATAATATTATTTTTTGTAATAATATATTATGTATGTTTAATATAATATTTTGTATTTCAATATATATATATATATATTATATGTTATATATTATTTATTGCATATTATATATTATGTGTTATATGTTTTTTTTTAAAAAATATTATTTATAATATATAATAAAACATATATATATTATATTATATGTTTTTTTAAATATATATATATATATTATATTTTGTATATTTTATATTAT
>Ga0126342_10008611_pt1 | contig 18290 bp, 17 predicted proteins | sample Cyp1metagenome_FD_92528 | JGI IMG/M metagenome (GOLD analysis project Ga0126342, IMG submission 92528) | Coral microbial communities from Lord Howe Island, Old Settlement Bay, Australia - Cyphastrea 1 metagenome | ecosystem: Host-associated > Invertebrates > Cnidaria > Coral ... | reverse complement strand
GATCAAACATATACTGAAGGTATGGCAGTTAGCGTATCTTTAGCAAGGATGAAACTCTTTGAAATAACTGAATGAAGACATCCCAAAAAATACCCAACCCCAATCCAGAAACAGCCGCGGCTGCTGTCCTCGACAATGACACAAATCTGTCCGGTGGCCATTGTAAGTTCCTGGCAAAAACTAGGTGCTATCAGATCGCTTCAGGAGGTTTCCCCCTGTAGCAACTGGCAGCAAAAGCAATGCCGTGTGGGCGTGAGGAATTGGCCAAACAGTGGGGTTTCAAGTATAATCAATAATATGATATTGTATTATAGTAAAAGTATGTAAAAGTCTAGATCATATTTTGGATTCTATTGCAACATTGAATCCCGAAAACCCACGGAAGTAGTCGGTCTCGATGGATGCCGTTTTTTTAAGACACGTCGACACAATTCCGCGCCTCGTCCACAGGCTCAAAGGTTTGAGATGCATTGTTAAGTCTACTTAGAAGAATTGCGCCTTGGCTTCGATGTCTCAACAGTTTTCCTATGTGTTCAACATGTTCCCGTGGAAACCTACAACATCCCATGGTATTCACTTGGCTGGGTGATGTTGTACGTAGGTGGATCAAGAATCATCAACGGGGCTGCGGAAGCCAGAACAATGGCTCAAGTCAAGACACCAAAATTGTGAAGATCATTGATGAGAAACCTCAGATCCGTCGACTAAAGGGGTATAGGTCAAGAGGCCTACAGATACATGTATTCGTTTTGTCTTTCTGCGCAGCCCCACTTTCAAATTCGGCCAACTGTTCCTGCTAGGATTAAAGCCCGACATTGCGACGCACATATCGTATCTGAGATATCACTAATTAATATAATCCAAACGTGAAGCACGGCTGTTGCATCAGTAGCTGGAAAAAGCAAGCGACAGTGCAGGAGCAACATCTGGGCACTTGCATTAACTGCAGCCAATATCCGCCACTGGAACTTGACGTTCTTCGAATCAATTGACTGACTATAGACATGATTTGGAATATGTAGACGGGAGATCCTCAAAATTCTGCCCACGAATTCTTGACAGTACAGCTCGGAGTGACAGCTGCCATATGGGTACCCATATCTATCCATGACAAACGAAAGAAGAGAGCTGAGAAGGCCCAGAAGCTTGCACTCAGAGATGCTGCCCAAGCAATTGATATCACACTGAGAGGCCGAGGCCGAATGATTTGATGAGAACGAAACCTGGTTGCGACATGTTGCGACTGGTTGCGAGCTCTTCCCAGAAAAGAACAAGGATTCGAAGTGACTGCAGAATTACAGCATATTACAGTATATTACAGTATATTACAGTATTCTGATGCGTTGTATAATGTTGGATAAACATGGCATGACTGGTTGGTGGTTGACCTACCCCTCTGAAAAATATGAGTTCGTCAATTGGGATGATGAAATTCCATGAAATTCCCAACATATGGAAAGTCATAAAATTCCATGGTTCCAAACCACCAGCCAGATGATCTTCCAATTTGGCTGGGAATCATACCACATCAGGACGGACTCTATGCCCCCAGATCCCCCAGTTTCAGGCAGCACAAACACACCAGCTTGTCGTGCATCTGTCTTGAATCAGCATGAAAGAACATAAAAATGGCGCATAAATGGCTCACAGATAGCTCATACCAGAATCAAACCAAAACGAAAGGTGCCAACGAAACTGTTCTTCCAAAGGGCTCTGCTGCCATCGTCACGGAATTGAGTGCCCACATCGTCGGAGATGTGCGTTGAGGCTTCAAGGAGGCTGTCCATAGAGACCTTGGCCCACGGCGAATAGAAGACAAAATCAGATCGAGAAGGCACGAATATTTCATCATACAATCACGGCAGAAACAAAAAACGAAGACAATTCATTGATATCAATGAAATTGAGTTAGATGATGGTACCATATGGTACCTACAAATCCTGGTGTTTTCCTACCTATGTCGACATCACATTTCTCAAATCGCCCAAGTTTTTCAGCTCCGTTTCGCCGCACCTTGCAGCGGGGTAGCTCAAGCCCCGGAGGAGGACCGTATCCAAAACCGGGAGGGGGCATCACCTGCGAACTACAAATGCTACCGTCAGGTAAGTTCTCTTGAACGAATTGTTGTGTACACAAATCCATCTTTTATATACACAGAATTACACACACATGTTTCTAGAATATAGTCTTCCATTATAGATATCTAGTATAATAAGAGTATGTGTGCACGATCGAGTAATAGTATATCTAAAAACAAATAATAACTAAGTATATAAGACCATGTAAGTATAAGATTATGTTTTCTTTTACGAGTATTGGTCTATTTCATCACCGCCCACAAATCTCCTTGGACTGAACTCAATCACTCCTTTGTGCTTCACGCCTGTGCGGCTTCAAACGTTGGTTCGCGTGCTTGTGCCTGATTGAGCACTGCCTCCACAAAACCAGGCTGCCGTTGCCACATGCAAAGATCAACAAAATCATACAAAATCTACACTAGTCAGACGCTAGAAATGTATCAGCAACGTGACCTGCCGCTACAAAGAAAAGGCTGTGGCCTGCCGCACCCCCATGTTGTTGAGGAGCGCCTCGTCAAGTCGCAATGCCTGCTGGCAAGTTGCGGAACAAACGCAGAGTGATGCAAGCAGTGAATGCAATGAACGGGTGCTTTGCAAGGCTCTGCCGCCCTTCCTTGATGGCGCGCTGTCTATGCAAACATCAATCTAGCTAAATCCTTCAGCAAGACCCTATGGTTGCCCGGACTCCCCATGAGTGTTCGGGCAAACCAAAAACTGATGATGATGATGATGATGATGATGAAGACAATGATAATGATGAATATTATGAAGATAAAATGAAGATAAAATCAAGATAACATGAAGACAATGAAGACAATGAAGATGGTATGCTTGTTTGTTCCATGGGGTGGGAGATTTTACATTTTTTCAAATCCTGAAAGAAACCCTAATTGCTGCATAGCCAATTGTTCCATAGGAGGGTGGGAAATTTTACATTAGATTTGCTCACTTCGTCCCCACGCAACATCATTTGTTCTTGTTTGAGGCCGTCAGAAATTCATTGGCTTTCTTGGGCAAACCATTGGGTCTGTGCGTAATCCTATTTGTATGTGTATGTATACATATATATATTATATATATATTATATATATAATCAAGTTTTCTGTATATAATACTTACTTGGTTGATGGTCAAGTTTTGACAGGCCAGTCCCATGAAAAAATAGACCCCCTCTGCCTCGATCATCCTCAAAGCGTTGGAGCACCGAAGCCTGACATGGTCAGGCAGCCTGCCTATCCTGGCGAATTGTATTCATTTGTATTCACTATGAAGCAGTAGAAGTGGCATGGAACCACACCTCTGAGTGCAGTTGCTTTGAGGCTGGTAGGCACGGGACCCTATATATCCCTACATCAACTAAAGATCCAAAGCTGTTCCAGCTAGAAAGCCAAGACCAGTTTGAACATGAAACGAACGTATAGATACTCAAACAAGAAAGGGATCACTACTATTACTCAATGTTGCTGGGGAGTTCAGTATTTGGGAAGGGGTTCGCCATTTAGTTGGGGGGGACTTCATATCCTTGGGATTGATTCTTCCTGACGCCATAGGACACAAAATTCTTCAATATTGATAACCTGTCCCAGCGCCCAACCTTCAGTCACAAGGTCTTCCACGCCGGTGGTGGAGCCTCAATTCATGAGATTTCAGTCAGCAAATCTCTGACAGAAACATATGAAGCAGATTTAATCAACAGAAATATCGACATAAAGGGGTTAAGTGTTGGCTAAGTTTCATGGCTTCATATTGTGTCTGGGCTTGAATATGCCGAAAAATGCAAAGCTGGGTACAGTGAGGGTCCCCAAACTAAGATGAGTTGGTTTATAACTCGCTTGCACATCACCACACTCTACATTAATGGTCTGAAAGCCAGATTGTGCACGACGTGAAGTGCATCCAGGGCGCTTCAGATACAGCTGCGCAGTGACAAGTTGACACAACCACGCAAACACCTTTAAATCTACAGGTGCCCAATGAGCCGAGAAGAGCAGAGACCAGACAGGCGGTTCCAATTATTGTGATTTTGTTATCTCGGCCACGCTGAACAGCGTTGAACTCAAGAAATCATGCTGAAAATTGTTGGAGCCTCCACTCCCTCCAGTGCCCCAAGACGCACCCCAGACACGGCGTATTGAAGAGGCTGTCTGCCTAAGCATCGCACCACTGTGGACAAAAATCCACCACCCATCCGCACATGCAACGGGCGGTTGGTTGCTTCGAAGTCCAAAGGACAAGAACGCGGGGCTAAAATACAGGCAGCAACAGCATCCAATCATGGAATACGAGTTAACTTACTCTCTTGTTGAGCTTACACCGGATAATTGATCCAATTTGGATTCATCATGATTCATCATTATTGTTCATCTCCCAATGCTACGCATGTTTATTTGATTTATATGCACGTCCCTTGTGGGTTTGTGGCAAAGATCGAAAACAATCAGCAACCAGGCAATCAAACATCGAAGCCATCCATTGCCAAGGCCATCGTTCCGATGGGTCGGACCCGTGAACCTGCGGAAAAACGGCATCGCGGCATCAACAAAACATGTTCCAAAAACAACCCCCTGGAATGGGCCCACACGAACAAACAACACATCCAAACAATTTTTTGATATATGACTGTCACCAAAGAATGAATGAAAACACTGGCTATACGCAGTGATTTTGACTTTAAGTTTTCAGGATTCAGGGTTTTAATTTAGGTTTTAGGTTTTAGGCTTTTGGTGTTTGTTGTTTTGGAAGCAAAAACTTGAAACCTGCGCAGGGATTTTTTCGCATGTCAAAAGATATGGCGGCGCGTTTGAATCTTCGCCATGGCCAGCTCCAATTTGATGATCACAATACCCTCTGGTAAACCTACAAAAAACTATTGAAAATTGCCATTTACAGTGAGTTTTCCCATTAAAAATGGTGATTTTCCATAGTTATGTTAGTTTACCAGAGGGTAACTGGGCTCATAATCATCCCACGATTGTTCAGATAAAGATATTGGGATAGTGTCATATTCATTTCAATATCGGGACATATCGGGATATACAGTACCAAAACATACCGATAAGATGGGGATATAATATTGTTTAACATTTTAAATTGATAATATTGGAAAATCAAAAAACACAATATAGGACCAGTTAGAATAGTTAATAACATTGGATCATTAATGCTATAGGGTATCAATATACTATAATGATTGTTTGTTTTCATAGTATATGATACTATTTAATTTGACATGTCAATGTATGAAATTATTACTTTTTCATCAATTAACATTATGTAATAGCCCCAATAAACATTGGTTTAACATTGGTTTAACATTGAATCAAAAAAAACTTATGCTAATAATGTTTATTGATTGGTTGATTGAATCATTACTATTCATTACTATTATTACTTCAATAAAACAATCATTAAATAGCCCCATTTCATAGGTCCCAATGGATCAGGGCAGATCTCCCGGCCTTCAACTCATGTCCAGAGGCCTCAGGAAATCGAGGCTAGGGTCACTGTTCAAAGGTTTATAATTATAGTTCGAATAAATAGATATAATAAACAGTGATATGATAGTATATAGATAAACAGTGATCTATAATAATTATAGATATAAAATAAATATATATTATATAATCATATATAGATATAAATAGTCTAGCTATGTCAAATAAATATGTTAAATATATATATATAATATAATTTGACATTTCAGAAGCATTCCGAAAGAACAAGTCATCAATTCTATCTACCTGTAAATGTTCCTGTGAACCACAAGACAGTGGGAACTTGCCAGCTTGGGAATTTCTCAAGAGCCAAACATGTCAAACCAAGAAAAAGGATCTGGTGAATCATCGGCACCTATAATTTCGGTGCGAGATGAATAGCATAACTGGCCAAGTCAGCTGTTGGAGTCTTGCATGATAGGATGAGGATGGATGAGGATGAATCCGGGTGGTGACTTTCTTTCTACATTTGGCTCGGAATGGAAGCCATTGTTCACCAGCTGCAGCAAAGCTGCAGTTCGGGCGGCCCTTTTGGCCGAGCCTACGATTGAACCAAAATGCATGGCAAGACGGGTACCACCAAGACTGATCACCCAGACTGACTTAGCAACAGCACCAAAAGGAGGACTGACAGCAACATGCACAATTACTTTACTTCGAGTGATCCCCACCGTGACATTATTTTGTCATAGTCTCTGACATCTCATCTCGAAGTATATATATAGCATGTAAAAATAATATATGTGTTTGATATTCTATTCTGGCATTCTATCTGACATTCTATTCTGGCATTCTATCTCGGACATCCTATTTCGCATCCTTTCTGGCATCTATTCTGACATGTTCCCGGGCATTCTATCTGGCATTCTTTCTGATAATCTCTCTGTCACCTATTCTGATATTCTTTCTGGCATCTATTCTGGCATTCTTTCTGGCATCTATTCTGACATGTTCCCGGGCATTCTATCTGGCATTCTGTCTGATAATCTCTCTGTCACCTATTCTGACATTCTTTCTGGCATCTATTCTGGCATCCTTTCTGGCATCTATTCTGACATGTTCCCGGGCATTCTATCTGGCATTCTTTCTGATAATCTCTCTGTCACCTATTCTGACATTCTTTCTGGCATCCTTTCTGGCATCTATTCTGACATGTTCCCGGGCATTCTATCTGGCATTCTTTCTGATAATCTCTCTGTCACCTATTCTGACATTCTTTCTGGCATCTATTCTGGCATTCTTTCTGGCATCTATTCGGCATTCTATCTGACATTATATTATTTATATTATATTCTGGAAATCTATCATAATCTATCTAGCATCTATTCTGATATTCTATTCTGCCATTTTATCTGGCACTTGGCATCCTTGGCACCGATCTGGACGCGGATGAGGTCCGGCATCCACTGAGATCGCTTGCAGGACGTGGCAGGTGCGGGAAAACCACAACAGCAGTAACAGCAAGGCAGCAATACAATGGAGAACAAGAATAACAAAATGAACAGCAAGGATAATTAATCGAGAATATTCAATAGTGATGATTCTACATGATTTCCTGTCTGTAACATTGACCCACTTGGAGATGCGTCAAGTATCGTCAAACCTTCTGACAACCTGGCCGCTGCATGCAGATTTTCTGTGCCAACGCTCAAGTGGCACTGCCTTTTGTAAGCATTGCGAAAAATGAACTCATCGCAGTCAATTGAATTCGCACTCTAAAGAAATAGCCAAGCACAACATGGGTATGGGTCAAAACCTGGTACCCCTGGTGAACATCAAAATAGCTGGTAAATGGATGTTCATCCCACTAAAAATGTATCTATAGGTATTGACCCATACCCACATGGCAAATAGATTCAGCTACTTTCAGACAAGAAGAACAAGGCGTTAGTCAAAAACCAGAGACGTAGGACAGGAATGATGAGCACATATGGACAGCATATGTCAATGACACGGTGTCACCGTCTTCCCAACAAAATACTGAGCATGTTGACAGCCGATCTATGGCAGAAAACGGATAGTAGGTGAAGAAGTATAGGAAGAATGCAGACATTTAAATACATGACAGTGCAGTGGTAAGTGATTGCAGTGGACAACTTGTTGAATCTCAACGAATTGTTTTTGCATAGAATCACCTCATAGAAACCTGGGTCTGCAAAAAGCCAGTCTTTTCAGCCAATTTTGCTGTCTCTGTCCAAGTTTTTACATGAAACTTCACCCCTTCGATTGACTGCAACAGTGTATGCACACACAGTGTATGCACACACGTGCTACACGCTTGGCACACGGCACTTGAATACTTAAACATGCTGACTTGTGAGCGGCGGGTATTTGACAGCATATCATACCAAAAATCTCACTTTCAACATCTTTCAACATCGTTCAACGGCACATCTTTCAACATCAATCAACCACCGCTCAAAAAGTCGGATATTTCATAAATTTGAAACCGATGGGATGCTCTAGCGCACTCGACACCCTCGACAATGGTCCTAACTGGGCACAGATCCCAACGTCCGTTGCCGAGTTCTATCAGATAGCACCTTGCAACTGATTCACTTTTGAGAGACCGGTACATGGAAAACAGGCCTATCATGGGCTGTTGGTGAGATATTGCAAAAGGCTTGAACTACCTAGAGAACCTAAAACCTATAAAGATGACGGTTCTTGGGTAGAAACCATGTTTTCTCTTTAAACATGTTTCTTCAGAATGTTTTTTGTTTGCAATTCCCACCCATTTGAATCCATGCACACTATCGCACGTTGAGGTGCATAGCGTTTTCATGTCAGAAAATCATGGAAACAATTACCCTCTGGTTATTTAACATAGCCATGGGAAATGACCCATTTATAGATGGTTTACCTATTAAACATGGTGATTTTCCATGGCTTTGTTAAATAACCAGATGGTATACGTACTCTTGGGGAACGCTCACTGGGCTGGAAACGGTGGGAGTTTCTGGATGGAAGCAGTTTTTCAGAGGAGTGAAAAAAGGCTGGAGTGCAACTATATTCATGTCATGTCACAACATCATATATTAATATACTATTATATACTTTTATGTCAAACATCTAATATAAATGCAGGAGATCTTGTGAAATTTCGACATAGTCTCATGATTTGGATGCAAATATCTCATTATATCTCATCATTACAGTCAAAAGCAAGGAAAAATGACATGAATATATGATGTGACATAAAAGGATGCTCTATGATATAATCCAGGGGATAAATGTATAATAATGTATATAGTTTTTTCTGGAAAACACACATGTTTTCCATGATTTTGCGAGGAAACCAGGTTTTTTTACTTCCGACCTACATTTTTAGAGGTTCTAGGTTCTTAAGGTATGGATTATATAATATATATTATTACGTAAATTACGTATGTGATTACATATGCCTGAATGGATCATCCAAGACACTAAAGCCACTGTGTGTTAAAAGATTATTAGATTTTGCCTGGGCTCCTGTTGTCCATGTTGACAACAAATTTCAGTTTGGTGATGTCTTCAGCAAAGGGTCACACAGAAAAAATCCTGCAAAAGTGACTAAGGGATGGCTACGCCTGAGCAGCAAAAAGAAAGTCTCCGGGCCTTCAAATGTGAGCGTCAAGCCTCAGTCAAAAATGAAACAGGTTTTTAAACGCATGCTATACTGTCCAGACCCTCAAAACATATCAGTCAGGTGTCATGAACATTTAGACTGGATGATGCCCAATGCCATGTTATAATTATGAGCGACATGATGGTCTATCAAATACTTGATGTGTAATTGCTGTGGACTTCTGCTTCGGAAACTATGCCTCGGCAACCAAGCACAGTAAACTATGCTTCGGCAAGCATGCTTCTGAAACCATGCTTCCGAAACTATGTCTGGGCAACCATGTTTTGGCAACTAGGAAGATGAAACTATGCTGTCGGAAACGAAGGAGATTATCGGCAACCAGGAAAACAAATCAAACTACATGGAAATGAATGTCACACCCCGTGCTCAGCCACTACTAGTGCATGTAGGGCTTTAGGGAGGTTTAAATGACTTGGAATCGCCATCAGAACTCTTAGAAGGACAAAGATGATAATTGAGGAATGCCATTGGATGTAGGGCTTTGGGGAGGGAATGTTTAAAAATGACTTGAAATCGTGATAAGAACTCTTGGAAAGGCAAGGCTGTAAAGTGAGGACTACTATTGCATGTAGGGCTTTGGGGGGGAGGTTTAAAAAATAACCTGGAGTCGTGACAAAAACGCTTGGAAAGGCAAGGCTGCAACTGAGGACTACTATTGCATGTAGGGCTTTGGGGGGAGGTTTAAAAAATAAGTTTGAATCCTGACAAGAACTCTTCGAATGGCAAGGCTGTGATGTGAGGACTAGCATTGCATGTAGGGCTTTGGGGGGAAGGTTTAAAAAGTGGAATCAAGTACAATGCTGTTTTGGTTGCAGAGCGGTAGTTGCAAGCCTTGGTTGCTGAAGCGAACTGGATTGTGGTTGCTGAGCCGTGGTTGCGGAAGCGAAAGCAGTGTTGGTTGCTGAGCCGTATTTGCTTAGCCGTGGTTGCTGAAGCGAAACAAGGATTGGTTGCTGAACCGTTCCAAAAAAAAGAAAACACAGAGAATACATGCCCAAGAATACCGCTAAGATCCAATGCCTACAGGCCACCTCATAGTCAGTAAAATGCAACTTTTACATGATGTAAAATGATGTAAAACTTAAAACATTGTCCCAAGGCGCCAACCTTTGCTTCGAGCTTGACGAACGCCTGCAAATGGTCATGCATTTTCATGGGCACCAATGGCACCACGAAAAACGAAAAATGGCATGTCCCAGGGTCCCAGGCCAGCAGCTGAACACTTTCGAACCGCTGCACTTGATTCGTCTCATGTGCTGATCTTGTTGATCAAAGAGGTACAGCTGGCTTCCAATTCTTCAAAGAGGTACCGAGGAGTCAGCGCCTGTCATCCTGTCATCGTTGAGTCTTTAATAGCAAGGCAAATTTGGAGGGTAACCTATGCACTTGGACTGCCTCACACAAATGCTTGGAATTGGAGTTTGAGCACTTGGTGCATTTCAAATGCCGTAGCTCAAGCTAGTTTCAAATATTCCAGCAGAACGGCTTATGCTGCAGGACAGAATATCACCCGACCCTGGCTGTTGCAGGTGGCTGCCGGAGATCTCAAACCACCGTGGTCATGTTTTCGACGCCTACAGTAGATAACATCTGTGCGGCTCTGTTCTGGACTCAGATTCTTCATGATTCTTCATGATTCTTCCACCAGCTCTCTGAAAAGGGGCAATCCGGATGAATCGAGCTGATAAACCCTAATCACTTACAGTAGATCTGGAAAAAGGAAACCTCCAAGATTCTGAACTAAATTATCCAATCAACTCCAAACCTGTCTATTACGGTCCACTACTGTGGTTGCTTCCGAGACTCTGAAGGAGCCATCTGGCACGACGAGGCCAATGAAAAGGCCACCCATCACAGGTCGTGCCCGGAAGCCCCTGAAGCTGAAGCCGCATCAAAATCGACTCTGAAACCATGAGAAAACAAGTCCTTGATGGATCTTTGTCAATTGTCACAAAATATCACACACAAACCGTGTACACCTTTGACTCAGCCATTGCACTTGTGCTTACTTGCGTGCCTACTTATACATAGACCCTAGTATTCGGCGTGGTACACAAACACATGAAGCCTCTTCATTCCCAAATGTTTTCTGTCGACTGCACGTGCTCAATTTTGAACTGGGATGAATGCAGTCGAGTCCAAGATAATCCAAGAGGCTGTTGCTTGCCCGTCTTGGTATCAAACCAATCCTGGACAAATCAATCCAGTCTGTTTAATGTTGGATGCTGATTAGCGGCTAGGTTTGGTATTAGTGGGCCTCACACTAATCAGGAACCAACATTAACAGTGAAATGGGTATAATGGGATGAACATCCATTTACCAGCTATTTTGATGTTCACCAGGGAATGACACTATCCAGTGAAATGAGCTTAGCTCATCCGATTCGAAGAGGTCGAACTTGTTGCGGCGACTGGCTGAAATTCAAGGCCGCAAAAGGCCGCAAAAGAAACACCGAAAGCCGAAAGGTAAAACAAACTCCAAACAACGTGAAATAACGTGAATAATTCTACAAATCTCTAGAGTCAAGTATAAACTGCAACTTCATACAAATACTTCGTTGACACTGGTTGTGGTACCAGTACTTCTCCCATGGTCCGACGGCTTTTCTTGGCATGCAACGAAGGCACATGAGATGGGCACCTGAGATGGGCTTGATAAACATCAAGGTTCAACCAAGTGGCCGTGAATGGCACCCGATCTGACGTCGAGGAAGCAAAGTGCCACAGGTCACGCACAGCTGCTTGAAAGTGAGCCTAACGGGGCCAGAATGACGGCTGGTTTCTAGTCGTAAAAAAACAAAAACAATCCTCTATACTGAGTTGACAAATGTTGACGCTCTACTAGAATTCCTTTTTTCAAGGACTATGGGGAAAACAAAGCCAAGAGGTATTTGGAAAGTGTCGCCAGACACCGCCAGACCCTTGAGCTGTGGACATTGGATGACTGACTTCGGTGCTTCAATAGATCACCCTCAAAGTTGCAAAGGCGTGTGCTATGGGTGGACTCTATTGCTTCACTTCATCCTCACTCCAGCCCGCGTGATCCCGCGTGCCAGTGAATGGCATCCTGCCCGTGAGATCTACACAGGAATTGGTTGAACGAGCTGTTTGTTTCGAACTGCTTTGATCATAAACCAATTCTTCAGTGGCTTCCCTTGTCGACGCCTTAGTACCAAAGGCCGCAGACCAAATGGACCAGTCAGCCTTGGTGTACTGATGACCTTAGCATTCATCAGATCCATCATGGAGTGTTTGTTTTTCAAAGGTCCTTCAGGGCAATCAATTCTGCTGACCTCTGGTGATCATACAGGCCTTTCAGTGTGAGGATTTGACCTGCAAACCCATCCTCGTTGTAGATTCGATGGAAAGGCAGAAAAGGAATAGCGACTGTACCCACAGAAAAAAAGTTTACATACTGAAGACATTCATGGCAAAAGTAGAACAAAGAATGTGACAGATTGACTCTGAGTCTCATTTGGGAATCCCCGTTCAACCAAACCTGACGAATTAAAATTATTGCGACCAGTCAGACTGACATGGACTGATGCCTCAGTTTGGAGGCTTAGTCGTGCAGTCAAGGGTCGGTCATCAAGTGGAATACCAAATTCGTTTCCTCATCAACCATCGTTGGTGACTGGGCCGAGCCCTCAAACACTTAGCATTCAAACTTGCCAGCGTTCGCATTGTTCCTCTTGGCCCCAACGTCTTGTGAATTCTGAAGAATGACCGAGATATACCGAGATACTGTGTCGTTCATATTCTGCTGTCTCTTGCTCAAAGACCTTACTCGACGAAGTAAACATGCCGCACGGTTGAGGTGTCTCAAAGTTGGCAGATGGTGGACACCCGAATTTCAGCCCTGCATGGTTTCGGTGTCTCAGCACCATGCCAAAAAAAGGTTCCACAAAACACACAATGCACAACAAACCAACACAAACAATGTAACAATCTGACTGCTTTGGGAATTTCACACTCTGTGCTGAGTGTTGCACAGATTCTGGGAATAAACCTCAGTAGACAAGAAGTTCTTGTCGTCGAGTCATACAGTCATACGTTACTTGTAGAGATTCAATCAAAGAGATTTCGTATTTTCTTCCAGAATACCCGCACGGCCCATGCTTGACAAACTCACACATCAAACTGTTGTTGAAACAACGTGGGATGCAGCCCATGAGCATTGCTTCAAGCTATAAATATCTGCCAATTGTGGTACACTGGTACAAGTGGTTTATTTGCAAAGAACTTGTTTGCAAACCCAGCAATCTGATGTTATGCCCCAGGGTTTCGGTTATCGAGAAAGTTGGCAAGTTATTTAAGTTCAGGGCGAGCCGCACCATAGTACCTGCTGAAGCATGCTGAAGCTAAGTCAAGGCGCTCAAGCCCAAAACCTTCTGCCAAATCAGGTTGTACTTCCTGAGACTGAGTACGCTGAGAGTATCGGATACATCGACTGTTCACTAGTGAGATGATGGCCTGCTGTTGCAACTGCCCTCGTGCTTGAAGGCGCCGCATCGGCTGCAAACGGGAAGAGACGACAGACCCGAAAGATATTGATAAACACATAATCAAATCATATCAAATCAATCAAAAGCAGCACTTCACAGTTTCTGATGTTTCTGATGTTTCTGGAAAGATCTGGAAAGCAAGTTCTACGATACATCTCATGATACATCTAGCCTTGGGCAAGTTCATTCCGCGCACAGCGGAAAGGAGGCCAGGCATCTGTGACCAGGTCCATGGCAAGTTGTACTGGCGACGGAAGTGGTCACCCCGTTCTTTCCATCCTCACGAGACAACGGCAGCTGAGTATTTGCTCTTATGATTATGGTCCATTATGGTCCTGTGGTCGGCTACTACTTGGGAGCACAAAATAAACAAGTTGCACAAAGCCAACAAGTATGTAGCTTCGGTGGATCGAGGAACTAACCAACCATCAGGGAAATTGAGAAGAGATCAATGGGTCTGTGAGAGTACAATTTCACCTCATCATGGACACTCATTCAGGATTCAGGCAAGCAGAGATTGCATTCTTCACTGCTGCGTTCATGACAATCAAATACATCGAGCTTCTCAAGGTGCAAGGCTACTTTCTAGACATCCCCATACCTAGCAGGACTTGGCACCATGTCATGCTGCTCCAAGTCGCCACTCTTGGCCATCTCCACCCATTTCTTCGCGAAGCCCTCTGCCAAGCTACGAAACTTTTGGGCGGCTGGCACCTGGAGATGGCATCGCTGCCAAACAGAGTTGGACTTTCCAATAGAACGCATGGAACACATATAATTGTATATAACAGATATGATATCGTATGTAGATATAACACAGTATCTAGCATATATGTATATGTACGTAGTACATTATAATATAATATCTAACATATCTGTAATATATATATATATATTATGAATATACATAGAACACTGGCTGGAACTGTGTCCATTATAGTTCCGCCACGTCCACCTGTCCAAGCCTGTCCATCCAGTTGCAGAAGCTCAGCATAGGCCCCCAGAGCAACGATGCCTTTGGCTGCCTGAGACCCACAACCGGTCTTCCAACAGTTTCAGATATATCAGATATATCCCATTAAACGGGGGTTTCATGAAAACTATAGATATATCAGATATATCCCATTAACTATACGACTATAAGATATCTGTTTGGTGGTGCAATGACCATCTGGAAAAATGATGGAGTTCGTCAATGGGTTTCGGATGACATCCCATATATGAAATGGAAAATAAAATTCCATGGTTTCAAACCACCAACCAGAAAAGTTGCCAAGATGCTTTGACACATCATGGTTACCTGGTTGGTGGTTGAGCCACCCCTATGAAAAATATTAGTCAGTTGGGATGATTTTTCCCAATATATGGAAAAATAAAAAGTTCCAAACCACCAACCAGTTACTGCTTGATATCAAGACTTATCCGCTTGAGACCATTGCAGTTAGAAAACATTGCCGCGCATCTGTTGTCAGATTTTACGACCAGGTTGAGGATTTTTATGATTTGTGTCACAAGTTGAACCCCAACAGTTTACTAAACAAACCATCCAACAAAACAGCTACCTGTCACAACCATGGGGACAGAAATGGGGATAGCTGGCGGCTCATCATCCAAGGCGCCAAGTTCACATTGTGTGGATTCGGCCCCTGCATTGTGCGGCGCTGCAACAAGCAGATCAGTAAGCAGATCTGTTCAAACTCGAGTACCGTTTCAGGCCAGCTAGAATCGTCATTTCTTGCCAGAAATCTGGAACAGTTTGGTGGGTCCCGGAAGGAAAGTATCCATGTCAGTCCTGTGACCAGAATCCAAAATGAGCCTCAATCAAATGATAGGTTTCACAAATAAGCAATTGAATTTAGATCTTTTAAGATCTCAGTCTACATTTGCATGTGTTAATCAATCCTGCAATTTTTTCGCGTGAATAGACCTTGATCCTACCGTGTCCCAGCTGTGGGGTCCTCAAAGTCATCAGTGCACAGCTGCTTCCCAGGATCCGGCAGGGACTGGGTCAGGAAGTCAGCCCAGGTAGATAGCACCGGCCAGTAACCTGGAATCCGTGACGCCAATCAGGAAGAGAGCTGGTCAAACAGCTAGTCGAGTCTTTGATCTATAGATATAATTGTAACTGATATAAATTGAATTAATTTGAATTAATTTGATATCACTATATCGATGTATAATATATATATTATGTTTTTTTATATGATTGTGGATGTGATAGTGCTGGAAAAATGTTAGATTCTATGGTGGCACCGAGTTTGCATAGCAAGAAACTGCATGAGTAATGGAGGACAAACGCGACTAGCGACAGATCTCGACAAAAGCACCAGTCCAAGCAACTTTTCAACCACGCCGTAGAATTGGGGCCTTGCTTCTGAGCAAGTGCAGCTAACATAATTAGCATGTTGCCACTCTCCTTCGCAACAAGCTGGGACGCTGCAACAAGCTGGGCATGGCATCATTATACTAGTCACTAGAGAGCGAATGTGAGGGACCACAAAGCTACCTGTTGGGCCAGTAGAAAAGTTTTCATCTGGTAGGTATAACAAGGGATACAACCTTCTGACAGACTACTTGTTTCAGGAAAGCTCGAAGAAATGCATTAGCGAAGCGGATGTTTTCGCAGTGGAAGCAAAAAGAGCACCTTCGGCTCCAAAAAGAGCACCTTCGGCAAGGATGAATTGCTGCAAACCAAACGTGGTTTTGGAACCACCGGCAGCACAACAGGTTCCAAACCAGCCTTGACGCATTTGAAACACAAGTGTGAGTATCAAGGTCGAACAGGTGTTGATCATGGTCGATCTATTGGGTCCTCAACGGGCATCTGCTCTTGCTTTTTGCTTGGCAAATCGCAAATTGGCCAAGCTCCCAAGTGGTGCGGCCTTAGCAGGTCATGTGATTGATGTGATAGCCCATATTCAATCATATTCGGACGGAACTCAGTGCTTTATGAAATCACATAAAAACAGTAATAAACAGTATCTATATAGCCTATATATAGCTGGTATCCCCACTCTACTTCTCTTGTGACAGGCACTTGATGAAGCTTCTGGTGGGTAGGCATCGGTGCCTGTTGAGAAGCTGAGGAGTCTGAGGAGATGACGCCCAAGGAAGGTCGTATTTCACATCCATTCCTGAAACATGTCATCAGTGGAGATGACCAGGAGATGACCAGTTCATCATTTTAGAAGCAACCGCGGTGAAGTCACGTGAAGTCCCTCACGTGTCGACAAAAAAGGCGGAAAGGGCTATGAACGTCAAGGGGTCAGTTGGCTCTTTGCAACCACGGGGCCATAGGCTGCAGTGCTATTGACAGAATAGACCATCCTTCAGTGAAACTTACACATCATTGACCTTGAAAAGCCTTGACCCTTCTGATTCAAGAAACGATCCTTATCCCTCCTTACACCACCAAGTTGCAAATATCAATCTGGGTAAATTATAATATTTCACCAACCTGAATTAAGGCCATTTAAGGATGATTTCCCTTATTAACCATGATTTCCAGTGAGGTCGCAGTGAGGTCGTTATAATTTAGCCAGATCAATGGAATGTTGCAACCCCAACGACTTCTCATTGTCGCCAAAGATTTCGCTGAAGATTGGTCTCATCCAACTCTCAGGGAAAAAAAACCGTCAGTTGGCCCTGTCTAGCTGTCTAGCTACCCTCTGGTAAACTAACATAGCTATGGAAAATCACCATTTTTTATGGGAAAAATCGCTACTGTATAAATGGCCATTTTCAATAGCTATGTTAAATTACCAGAGGGTATCATTTTGTCCCAAATCTGTCCCGGTCTCTGAGAAATAGCACAAGACATTAAAACATATTAAAACTATCGACCATGACATACAATGGCAAGTTGGTAAGGTGTTTCTTGATTGCCAGCCAAATCCTACGGTGGATACTGTGTGAAAACCAAACAACATAATGTTGCTTCACTTCACCGCTTGTTCTTGCTGATCCATGTCCACAAGTCAAAAATGCAGGGAAGACTAGGCATGGTCACACATGCGCCAACATGCCCCAACACTGCGTTCTTACTTAGTGAATGCTTCACTGCATCAAGAACAAACATCAACATCACAACTTGTCACTGCTCTGGGCATCTGGCAGGGGAATCAGCAGCTTCCGAAAGAATTCAGGCGCTGCATGCAGGAAGAGTGGGAAGGCCGGAAAGATCACCTATGACGAACCAGGTGAGTCTCAGAATCATGACTTGGGCAGCTGAGTCTGCTACACCCCAAAAGTGACATCCAAGTCTAATGTCCACCCCGGATTAAGAAACCCTGGTTGACTAATTAGCGAGGTTCCCCTCCAAATAGTGACAATGCCCCCACAATTAAACAGCCCATATTATATATATAAGTATATATGGTCCCGTCCTCCGTCTTTCCACCCCCCCCCCATGGGTTGGGTCCCCAGGTAGTAGCCCCAATTCCCTTCTATTTGCAAGCTATTCTGAGTTGCTGAGTTTACAAGAGGGAAAAAGTGAACTCTTTTTTTTGGTTTTCCACCCCCCCCTTCATTTCTCAGCGTTTCTATGCTTTTCTGTTTTCGCCAAAGGTGAACACAGGTAATTCT
>Ga0126342_10008610_pt1 | contig 18293 bp, 14 predicted proteins | sample Cyp1metagenome_FD_92528 | JGI IMG/M metagenome (GOLD analysis project Ga0126342, IMG submission 92528) | Coral microbial communities from Lord Howe Island, Old Settlement Bay, Australia - Cyphastrea 1 metagenome | ecosystem: Host-associated > Invertebrates > Cnidaria > Coral ... | reverse complement strand
GAATTCTTGGAACACTTGGAGGACCTGCTGCCGCAGGATTGATGCCATCAGATGAAGAAAAAAAGAAACAAGTCCTTGCATAGACAAAGTAGTTACGTCATTTCAAAAAAGCATGAAAATTATCGTTTCCCTGAGGCGAAAACACCATTTTGCTAACTTCCCAATGGAATTCAGCCACGGAATGTGTATACACCTGAGACTTGAGAAATCCTCTCCAAACGCATAGAAAATCAATGCTGGATGATACTCAATCCTCATTTTGAGCCACGGCCGTCTATGCGCCGGGTTCCTAGTAGTTGGGTATCAAAATTGGTGAATCCCCAAAAATGGATGGTTCAATACTGGAAAAAAAACCAAAAAACTACCAAATTTAGGGTCTAGTTCCGCAATTTTGACCTATACTACACCCAGTTCAAAAGTATATATTCTGCACCAGCAGGTGTCTCACATTCCGGAAGTTGGGTTTGGAACTCTCTGTTGTGGCTCAAAATCACGTTACTGCCATGCTTTCTATCTAGATACTGGGATGCCTGGGTGAAAAGTATCCATCATAGCCGTCTGACCAGATATGGCCATTGATCATCATTGATCAACACCCTGGTACCCTCGTGAACCCCAACATAGGGGACAGACCTGGTTAAATGCATGTTCATTCCCCCGAAGATGGTATTTCATAGGTTTTGAATGGTTTTGATATGGTTTTGATCCATCTCCACATGATCAATGCAGATTTTGATGATTTTTGATGCACGCCAACCTCCAGCTTGGAGCCATGACAAGGAAGTGGCACGAAGAAGGATTATGTTCCTTGAAGGTGTCGCTGTCCAGACCGGATAGCGGAAGCAAAGAATATGCATCTGGGACTGGAACCAATCGAAATGGGGAGGATGTTGGACCCTACAAAAATCGGGGACGTCAAGTAGGAATTGGACTTGAAAAAAGGAATTTTAAGAGGCAATTTTGACCAAAGAGATCGTTAAGGTTGAAATTTTCACCCATCCTGAGGCATTCGTAATTTGACATAGTCGTGCAGCATCTTCCTCTCCCCCCTTTCAAGCCTGGCCATTTCTATGCGGAAGATTTGGATGGCTCAGTAACTTCCACGTCAACCCACATATGGCATATCCAAGTCTCATCCCGGACACCGTAGAAGTTGATGAACCACGTGTTGTCTGTGCGGATTTCAGGTATATCACCGTCTTCGAGCAGAATCTGCCTCGGTTCTCGAACTTCTAGGAGCTTGGGTGGAACAGAGCATTTTTCAGGCGCCTGACAGCGATGCTGACCTATTGGATGATTCCCAGAACTGATCAGAATTGGATGATTGAAGAATTTGCAAGAACCCCCATCATTGGGGGTGGCAAAAACCAGGGTTTCAAGAATATAGATTTTCCCTTAAACTACTCCGTTGATCTTGTTGTATCACATGATATTCCCATATTTTTCTTGGTTAAATCCCATTAAATCCCATTAAGTCCCATTAAATCCCATTAAATCCTATAAACATCCCATTGAATCATGGTTTCCCTTAAACCAATCCATTGATAAACATCCCATAGGCTTCCCCCGGTTCCCATGGTTCTCAGGAGACGGCCCGAACGGAGGATATTTCTACGTCTGCGGATCGGCGTCCACCCTGGCCAAAGATGTCACCAACGTGCTGGGCGACCTACTCAGCCCCTTGCCATGGCGCGGGACGATGCCTTGGATATGATGGAATCAGTGGGATACCCTCTGGCAAACATACAAAAAAACTATTGAAAATGGCCATTGAAATAGTGGATTTACCCATGAAACATGGTGATTTTCCATAGCTATGTTAGTGAATCAGTGGGATACATCACCAACAATATGATATACCTTTAATATATTTTAATATGATATTTTTGGAGTGTGCCTAAAAATTGGATATAATCCCTTCCAATGGCATAATCATATTTATCCGGAACATGACGATTCAGTTTCTCACAACTGGAGGAGCTGCACTCCAATGTGGCCTCAACACTTGAGGAAATCTGCAGCAATCCACGAAATGCGGGGAATTTCCATTGCCGTTTGCCACATGCCAAATGATTTGCCTCAAACTTGGGGGAATAGCTCAAGGGCTCCAAAGTGGCCATTTTTCATGAACAATGACCTCACACAATATGTACGTAGTGGGTTTTGCCCCTAATCTATGGCCATTAGATAATGGCGATGATGATCAACCATGGGATGGAAGGGGGTTCCAACTTTTAAGGCAATCTGATTTGGTTTAATCCCCTTATGTTTATTGTTGAATTCGTCGTGTTTGATGGTTCAATCCATTGACGCATGGGTTTGCTGAAATAGGTATCCCAAAAATTGCTGATTTCCCCCACACCTATCATATCACAGTAAGTTGGACCAACAGTATCGCGTTACATCCACACCATGATTGGTGAAAATATGTTAAAATCCACAGAAATCTCGAGCCGAATTCTTCCCCTCTTTTTGCATCGTTCAAGGTGAAAGTGGCGATGCCGTCGTGGGCTTCACAAAGCTGAATGAGCTGCAAGATAGCGGCCGCGTCATCTTTGACGTCTGGGGTTAATGAAATGCTGGACCGGGCCACTGTGTGATATTACTGGGGTATAAATGGATATAATGGATAATCTTGTTGAATACTATATTACTATATAACCCAAGAAGATGATATTTGAGTTTGTCTTAAAACGCGTTTTTGTTCCCCCTGTATTTAACCAGCTACGCTATTTCAAGACAAAGTCAAATGCTGGACGAGTCAATCTGGGATCATCATGCTCCCCATTTTTTCCATTCACCAATGGAAAAAATGATGAAACACCAATTTTGCTTGTGACCATTTAGTGGGGAATGTGCATATTATGTTTAGATATTTTTAGCCTAAAGGGGATTTTGGGTGGTATTCACATCCTTGGACCAACCCAAACGCTCCCTGGGCCACCCAGTCATGGAACTGCTGATACACATGGACGAAATATGCCGATTTAAAAAGACGACGATGCACATCATGAGCATAATACGATCTCATGTCAAGGTGGCACGCATCAATCTCACAATGAAGATACATATGAAATGATATCATGTAGCCAACCTTGACATGTGACACCCATTTGTGGCTGTGACCGGCGTGCGACACTCATTGTCGTTGCAGATGCTGTCAGCAGTTTTAAACTGCCGCTGTTTGACCGGTTGAAGCGAGCACTGAAGCGGAGGTCCCGCTTTCATAGCCAACTAAATTACACAGCCATTGGGGGTACCCAGCGATTTAGTCATCAACAGATATGATAAATCGATTTGTAAATTTTCCCGGAGTTGACATTGGTCAATGTGGATCAATGTGGATCATAGATGTCCTTCTCTTACTAGCTGCTTGATTCATAGAGGGGTTGACGCCTGAGAAAACAACCATTCTGCGTACAGTACAACAAACGTATACGGTATCCCAACCCTCTATTTTTTCCACAAGGACACCTGTCAATCATTTACTTGTGGTTTCATTTTTTCTGGTGTTCATGCTTTGCAAACACACACAAGCAAACAAGTTAACGAGTTTTTTGAGCATCAGTTTGTCAGCTTTCACTGTGTTGATTTAAGGAACTGTCGAAACAAAACCATGATCTTAGCATTGAAATACCTTCGGCAACGGCTGGAAGAATTAGTCTGTTAAGACGTTGAGACAACGACAACATACTGGAACAAATCTTCCAAGCAGCTGCACCAGTTTGGCCATGCTGGGTTAAGTTGTTATTCTTGAAGCATCCGTTGGCATTTTTGATCTCATTTTTGATAGGGCTGATAGGCCTCATATGCCATATGCCATATGCCCCTATGATCCTTATGGCTGGTCACAGCACCTGGATAGTGCCCGCTCCCATGGTCAGACGTTGTTCCACGGCTCTGAATTCTGAATCGCTTGATCTGAATCGCTTGAAGAAACCGATGGTGGTGGAACTCACTGTGCATTCTCATCCAAACATATCCAAAAATGAGTTAGGATGTCCCATCATTGGTCGGTCGATCTTTCATGATCTTTCGAAGTACCGGTTTCAAGATAAAGTTTTTTCACATAAGAAACACCTGAAGGTAGCAGAGGAGTCATGGACCTCTATGTGCCATACATTTCGGCTGGTGAAAGCGTTTGCAGACAATAGCAGCCATGTCCATGTTTCCCAAATCAGGAGGCTCGACCAAAAAAGCAACATCTTCTTTGTTTGTGTCAGGCATTTTATGTCCTGCCAAACTCTTTTGCGCAAGGCTATGCGTGATGTGGAAACAACCCCCAGAACCATCCACGACTCTATCCTGGAGAGTACCGTTTCGATTGCATCAAGATTGTTCCAAAATAGCTTCCCCTGGATCTAGATCTAGAGTTTGGGACAAGAAGACAAGAACCAGAGCTGTCTCAGCACTCAGCACTTGAAAAAGCGGGGCCTCAAAAGACCCTAAACTTGAGCCTAGCTGCTGGAGCGGCTTCAATGGCATGTTTCAGTGCGTGGCCCAGGTGTAGCTAGAGTTGGATTAGGTTAATTCAGGGTAGGCCAGGTTGGTGTCAACCCCATTGAAACGCCCTGAAATGCTACTATGTACAGTTGTGCTTGATCTTGAGGCTTGTCAATGTTCAAATGGCATCCGTGTAAGATCGTTTGCAGAGCATCACGAATGCGTTGAAGAATTGACTTTTGACGTAGTTGTTGGGAACTTCTCAGCTTGTTGTTTTGCAGTGGTTAGAATCATATCCACAGGGCTCACTGGTTCCAGACCACAGAGCCAATGAGCGATCGCCAACAATCTGCGGGGCTTTCAGTTGTCAGCCTCAAAGGTTGAAACGTCACTTGCTGCGATGCCAACATCCGCTGAAAGCACAGCAATTGAGGCGAGCTGCAGAGCAAGTCACAGCAAGTCACAGCAAGAGAGAGAGAGAGAGAGAGAGAGCTGTGGATGGATCAAAACCTAAGACATATCTCTTTAGGGGAATGAACAATAATGAAGATCCCATATAATGAACATACATGTACCAACATTTTTTTTGATGTTCATGTTCATCAGGATCATCAGGGAACTACAGTGGGTTTCAACATGTTTCAACCCATCCCCAGCGCAGCGCTCGGCAGGCACTGCGCCTTGGAAAGCCCCGAAACTGCTCGCGGGCGCCTCTCCAATGCTCGTCTGAGGTGGGGAAACCACCCTGGAGGATAGAAGGATCACCAGCTGTTCATGGGGACTATCGCCAACAATTTTTTTATGGGAAGTGATCATCTCCAATATATTAAGATTATTAAGTCTGGGTAGTATGATCCCATATAATATCATATAATCAGCCAACAGTGGTTTTGAACAGTGATAAAAAATGATGATAGATGGGAATGCCACTATAATTTGGAGAAGTCACTTCGGTTATTCTGACGGCGTTGTGAGGAAAGTTGATGTCTACGAGTTGTGGGCGTTGCGATTTTGAGTCGACATGCAAGCTCCTGGGCACTTTCAATGCTTTTGTGAGGTAACCGATTCGGAATTTACCTCCTGCACATGTGTGAAAATACCCCGTGATCTCAGTGCAAGTGCAGACAGAGCAATAATTCACGTGGATTCTGCAGGTTTGTTCAGCGCCACAACGCAGTCCTATCTCCCATGAGCACAAGTCTAGGCGAGGGGGCACTCCCTGGCTGAGTTTCTGAGCAGGTACCTTGAACCAAATTGCAGCAGATTATCAGTTGACGGTCAGGTTTTCGATTTCGCAACGAGATGGCCAGAATGCATATTCTGTGTATTGCATTTGCCTCAGGACACCTTGGCTACATCATTGGACTGTTAGAGTCCGAAGCCCAGGACGAAAGAAGCTGCAGGTGAGTGTCAGTGTGGGCCGGCAATCACCAGGAATCATCAGGATGGTTCGTCCAGGTCTCCCCTCGCTGACATACCAACATATTCCAAAATTTGCGGACCCAATCCATTCTGGTTGGTCCCTACTTTTTTTTTGGGACACAGCTGCAACATCGCTGAGGTACGGTGTCACTGACATTTGGTGGCTTCGAATTTGGGCCGTCTGCGGTTGCAGTATGGTGGTCCTCTTCCAAGTGTTTGCTTCTCAGCTGGCTCTGGGAAAATAGTGATTGGTATGGTGATATGAAACATCAGGAAACTGGGTCAATGATGGGACTTATATGGATTTATATGGATCATAATTGTCGTCGTCGTCGTCGTCATCATCATCATCATCATGATTATCATCATGATGATGATTATTACGTATCATTATCATCATTATTGTTACTAGTATCATTATTATTGCATATTATTACGTACTACTGTAACTGTAAATCATCTTTCATCGGAAGGCCGGAAGGCCTTTGCTTTCTGGCTGAGAGCTCTGTTGCCAGGTTGCAGCCCCGATGTCAATTTCTCTCAGTCGGAGTGCCTGGGAATGCCCCAGTTTGCACAGCCACATTGACCACATTGGGGGGTTTCCTTAGTCATGGGGGTACCCCAATAGCTGGATGGTTTATAGGGGAAGATCCGATTTATAAATGGATGGTTTGGGGGTACGGTAGCTCTATTTTCGGAAAACTCTAGAGGATCTTTATGGATTTCCACATTGTATCAGTGATTTTATTTATTGGACTGCTTTTGTTTTTCTGATGGAAGGTATGATGACCTCCATGTCATCAGGTGTCTTATGTTCTACCCTCTGGTAAACTAACATAACTATGGAAAATCAATGAAAATCACCATTTTTAATGGGAAAACTCACTATAAATGGCCATTTTCAATAGCTATGTTAAATTACCAGAGGGTAAACTGGCAGTTTCTGATGATCTTCCCACGACCGAGGCAGGTTGGTGTTTCGTCTATGTGATTGTGAACCTCTTCCAGTTGCACTGGGTATCTCTCAGTGTCCCCGTGAAGAGCTTAGCTGCGCTTTTTTTAGCGATATCTCGGAGTTGGCTCAAAGCCTGGTGAGAACATCCCAAGATTTTCACAGAAGAGTCTAATGTGTCAAACTCAATAAACCATCCCATGAACGAACCATTTCATCCATTTCGGGGCCATTTTACATCCCAAATTTCGGTATACGGTATACTCAATTTATCTCGATTTCATAAACCTCAAAGTTGGGGATAGTTCCCGTTCCCAGGAGCCCAGATTGAGCGAGGAAGAAGAGTGCTTTGGCAGCAGATTCCAGCGCAAGCCGTGGAGACTCCAAGGAATAGGTTTACCATGGGTTTACCATAGGTTTACCTCCTAAGATCTTCCAAGGAACTAAGTTGGAAGATGTTGGTTTTCAAGTTTTTTTTTGAAGTGATGGACGTTCCCCTTCTATGCAGAAAACCACTTGGCTTGCAACGCCGAGCTGCTGAGGAAACTCTTCAAGCTCCTTGGGGACACAGTAACTCTGCGAGAGCCTCTTGGCTGATCATAAGCAAATTGGTTCCTGTGCAACCAATCCGGTACAGTACCCTTTGGTAATCAAAGATGGCTAGCTGGGAAGTCCTCCTTTTGATGAAGGTCCTTCATGGGAACTTCATCTATAAATCGGAGATTTTTCACCCAAAGATTGGACATTGTTGTATCATGTTGTATCGCCCTTATTGTTGGCCTTGCTTCCTCAGTAGTGTTGCTGATCAAACTCCCAGTTCTCTTGAGGTTTGCTGATCTGGCGGGCTTCGGTGAGTGGGAAACCTTCGGTCCTGGAGAGAGGCTCTCGGATCAGTGGACCAGACAACCAACAAAAACGAATCAGTTACTGTTGAAAAGCCATCTACACTGATCTGGGTAAATTATAACGACCTCACTGCGACCGAGCCCTGGAATCATGGTTAGCAAGGGGAATCATCCCCAAATGGCCTTAATTCAGGTTAGTGAAATATTATAATTTACCCAGACTGATGGATGTTCATGGATTCGTCAGTGGTGCATCAGCCAGTTACATAGGAGGTGAATGTCGATGATCACCTGCGGGCAATTCTTGGTGTAAAGAAGATGAGTGGACAAGATTGGGCAGCGAAGTTGCGACGGATTTGCCAACCGAGCTGTTGCTGCAAGTGCAGCATCCTAGGGAAGATGAATCCCTTGTATGATTTTGTATATAACTTATACATTCTCCCCAAGCAATTTGCCAATTGAACTCGCAGATCAGTAAACGCAACATAATTAAATAACTTAGAAATCGGTTCTGTTTCTTTGTGCAGACACCAAACTTTGGCCCAGTGGCAGAGGCTCTCGGAAGAGGGCAAAGTGGTTGAGCCGGAGAAGGCCTGCCGTTGCAAAGTTGGGTTGGTATCTGAAACTAATGGGGTACCCCAAATCCGATGGCTTTGAAACCTACAGTGGCATTCTCCATCACAGTGGCAATTTCTGGACATAATATGGGTATGGATCAATACCTATGAAAATACCATTTTTAGTGGGATGAACATCCATTTACCAGCTATTTTGATGTTCACCAGGGGTACAAGGTTTTGACACACTGCCATATGACATAATTATGTTTGATTTGGTATTTACTGACTTTGAAAAAAACTTTGCATGTTGTTTTCACCATAGCCTCACCATCCCTTGGCTCAAAAGATCTCAGGGCCACTCCTTAACGTACCGGGGGATGGCAGGATGGCATAGCCGGCATAGCCATTCGGTCCAGGCCAAGCTGTACTTCATTGCAGAGGGTCAGTGCCAGGTTCTGTTGGAATCACTGGGCTGGACATGGATGGCGTTGAACAAATTGTTTGATGTCTTGGTTTTGGATCAACTCTCGAAACATGTTCTTGTTGACTTTCCAGCGTTCCAGATCTCGGGAAGTGGCCAACCTCCCAAGATCAAGATCCAGTTTTAGGCAAACAGGAGGCAAACTGGGTGAAGAGAATAGGCGGAGTACGGATGGCCAAATTCAGCGCAGGTCTTTTCTGGTGGTCGTTTGGTTGCGAAGCTTTCTCCTGGCAGCTTCGTGGGCGAGGTGCTGGTCGCTGCTGGTCATGCGGAGCAAAAAAGAGGAGCAATGAATTGTGCCAGGTCGGCTACTTATTGCACGAGGGTCTACACTCACCTTCTGCTACGGTGCAGGACTTAACAAACTCATTTGCAAATGCAGCCCGTCACACGATTTTCTCGCGACCCAAAATTCTTGGTGGCCCAGGCTCTGTGAAACATGCACTGCCTACTCATTGGCGTCAAACATTTTTTCTTGGTCTATGTGGTAATATGTGGTATCTTTATCATTTTTATATAAATATTTTTTTCTCCTCCAATTTGGGATGATGGTCACCAGTAAAGAGTCATTTTCAACAGGGTTGACACAGCCAGACCCATCGACAGCTCTAAGGTAACAGCAGCTTCCCCAGGCGTCCGCTGTTTGGCGATACCTTTGCACGAGGCCCAGGGCAGCATTGAAATTCGGATGCTGGGTCCATCATCGCCAGATGTCTCTCGGTCAATCGCCAGATTCGAGTGCTGCTGAAACGGCGTCCAGATTTGCAGCAACCATTGCTGCAACTTCTGACTGGTGATTTGCTGATGAAGGACAGGGGTTGCTGACGTGCTGACACCACTCTGGATTTCGATGTATCCTGACACAGGACAATTCCAAGATTGTTTTTCAATGGTTTTTCCACGATAGATGGAACATTTCCCTTGATGAAGGTGAAAGCCTATGAAAACCCATTTGCTGATCGCAGGAAGCTGCAGCGACTAACGAGGCACGCGGCAAGCCACCGTGTCTGGTGTGCACTGTAGGCTGTCTGAAGTGACTCCAGTTATGGCTGTGAAGACTTGGATGTGGATCAAATGTGGGGAAAATGATGATACCCTCTGGTAAACTAACATAACTATGGAAAATCACAATTTTTGATGGGTAAATCCACTACAACTGGCCATTTTCAATAGCTATGTTAAATTACCAGAGGGTAAACCATTGGGATTGAGGTCCCCTATGTACAAACGACAAACCTATGTGTTTTTATGTGTTTTTTTGAATTTTCATTGCAGATCTTCCACATCCCTACACAGCCAGTCTCAGGCGTTAGATCAGCGCCGCTACAAGGCAATGTCTCTTTGTCGGCATTTGTGGTCGTAATCTCATGGAATCTCATGGCTGTCACGGAAAATCCTGGATTGATCTCCCAATTTGTGAATATCTGCAGAACACCCAATGTTTGGGCAAAACCTTGATTTCCTGTAGGTTTTAGGTTGTTGCTGTTGCCCATGCCGTGACGCAGGCTGTTCTCGAAGTGGCGTGTCCAATGGCTGGGGACCCTTTTGAAAGCAGTTGGCCTTCATGTTGCAGAAGTCGGAAGGTTGGCATTTCCTTGACTTCACTTGAAACCATCATCAACCAACCAGGCCATTATCATCCATTATCTATTGTTGGCGATGATTAATTGATATCCCAATGGCTGTTGGTGCAATACACACTGAAAGACCGAACGCACTCCGTTAAAATTTATCCCAACAGTTTATGAGGTTCCCAAAGATCCTGGATAAAAACCTGAGCTTGATCTTGATTCCTCATGTCATGCACTGCAATGATGGTTTTCAACATGGTTAAACCAGTAATAAACCAGTTCATTCCCGTTTTTTTGAGGTCAAATCCCGAAATTTGATGGTTAAACCCATGGTGAAACCTCTATTTTGCTAATCTCCATAGGCACATCAGCCTGGTGTAGCGGATGGAGTCGCAACTTTCCGACGTTCCTCGGAGCAGCAGCTGAATGGGATTCTCAGCACAAGCTTTTTGTCATTGGGTCTTTCTAAAAAGAGAGCATCTTCCAAAACTATGGGCAATTTGATGGTGAACATGATTTTTCTGACCGATAATTACCACGCTTCTCAAGTACTTCTTTTCAGACACAGCAAGGTCGAAACGGCATCTCTTCCGATGAGCACAAGCGCTTGCTGGCGAGCGAATGTTTGCTCCTTATTTGCTGACAGAAACAAAGCTGGAGGTTTCATGCGTAACCTCCATGACTTAGGAAAGCTCAGTTGATACGGATGATGATAGGAATTATAGGGATACATTACTATATTAATCTATTACTATGTGACTATACTACCATATTACTATATTTCTGTGTTACTATAGTACTATATTGATACATTGACAGGAAAAAAGTATTCATTATCATTATTGTTTTTGGTATTACGATCAATAATCAATGACCCATGATCAATGATCTCCATGATGGTTGTGATTGCTGTTATCATGATATCAGTTCTCACCGTCATCATTCTTCACTGCATTTGATGATGTACCCTCTGGTTATTTGACATAGCCATGGAAAATCACCATTTTTAATAGGTTAACCATCTATAAATGGGCCATTTTCCATGGCTATGTTAGTCATAACCAGATGGTATTTCTCATGCTGGAAACGCAACGTCTTCGAAGCCCCTCAGTTTCGTCTGATCCGTGGCCGGAGAAAATCTCCTGGAGTCCAGGCCGGAGAGTCTCTGGTAAACTAACATAGCTGTAGAAAATCAACATTTTTAGTGGGTAAATCAACTATAATAGTAATATTAGTAACCGGAAATCATAACTATGTAATATCATAGTAATATCGTGGGGATATAGTAATACTGATTGACGTGGGGAATGTGTCTGAAAACCGGCTATGCCACCCAAATGGCTTATCAAAGGGGTTTTCTGCGAAACTTTCAGATGCACCGATTTCGGGAACCCCAAAATCATCCAGCATTTGCTTCGAAATCGAAAGGGACAGCCAGTGGTTTTGGGGTGCCCCCAGGGTCATCTTATCAATCGTAATGGCGATGGCTATGGGGAAATGATTTGAAGATTTCCAGTGTGGATAATCTTGAGCCGCAGGCACGTGTCTATATCATTCTATATCCATTTTCAAAGAATTTATCATGTCATGCCACCTTGCAATGTGAGAGCGAGAGAGCTATTACACCAGGTTGAATACAATCCATAGGCTGTTTGTCCTGCAGAAGTTTTGGCCAGTGAAAATGGCAAGCAAAAGCATCCCAATCCATCCCAGTTTTGCCTACATATCGAGTCGCCTTAGGTTTTGAAGTTGGATCGGGGTTAATGGATGGAGATATTGTATTGAATTCATGAACCTTCATGAAGGCAATAGAACAACATTTCTTTCCATCAAATAGAATCTTCTATGCCTCTCATTCTGCCAATATGTTTGTTTGACTTCAAAGCACAAAATCCATGCTCTCTAGGAACCACAGAATCCACACCACTTGCATGCTACTGAAAGATTGAGTGGTTTTAGACCAAAAAAACAAATCTGCCCAGAAGCTAAATTGGATGGTTGTTTGGATGGTTATAATGAATTTTAATCCCCCCAAAAAAACTCAAAAAATCTGGGTCCATTGAAGCCGGCCGCTGCGGCCGCTGCGCCACCGCCAGGTGCTTTCCTGCGATCTCTGAATGCCGCCCAGCGCGATCAGCGGCTGGAAAAGCTCCGTTGAAGTGGTGCCTAGAAGGTTCCTCTGATTTAATGCAGTAAAACCGGTAAAGCCAGTCAATTCAGAAGGCATATCTCAAATGACTTAACAGAAATGGACGGTATCAATCATCCAACAATTGAATGGGAATTACTGAGTTCACTTTTTGCAAACAAATATTTTTCAGTAGCATGGATGGTGTTGTGAGGTGCCGTCAGATGTTGTCAGCAAGTGCACTGAAATTTCTTCAGTCCAATGTTTCTGCGCTGACCGAGACAGGTGACAGATTCGCAACAGAAGCATTGAATTGCGAGCACACCTGTCAAATAGGGTTGGGACTTCCCTGGGGTTAAGCAACAGGTACTGTGCCATCCAGGCATCACAACAGACAGATTTTATGGGAAGATAGAGCACCAAACATCAAGAAACTTGGGTGAAGTAACAGCGAATTTGTAGATAGCAGCAGGAGGTGCGAGCTTCTAGAGCCCTGGGAAGGCTTTCTGAAGGCTTAACTTCTTAACATTTGCACCGCCTTTGGCTACATGATGATGTCAACACCGTTTTCAACACTGTTTGAAGCTTCAAAGGCGTTCCAGTTGCGTGGAAAGGGAAAAACCATCTGCTTCGCATGTCTCCTCATTTCTAGCCATTCTTTTCTGAATGTGCCATGCGTGGAGCGAGCATCACAAGGGAGCGTTCCGACCTCAGCAAAGGATCAGAGATGGCCTTGGTCCATCAGAGGATTCAGCAGCAAAACTAGGGACGTGGTCGACCTGGTCTTGCAGTGTCCAACGAATTCAGAGGTCAAAAAGTGTCGTGTTATCAAGTGTCCTTCAGTGTCCTTGCTAGAGATCAAGCAGCTTTCGGAGCCCCGTTCGATGCCTTTTCCAAGGAAGAGATTTGAAGCGCAAACGGTCCGATGTCAAGGGCAAGGACAGCTCCGAGGCCTGTTGATGGTTTCTAGAACATATGTACCAAGTCTGCTTGGTATTGCTGAGTCATGTGCTCGTTGTCCTGTTCAAAGCTGCAGCAGTCCAGAATTTTCTGACATATGCGGTACAAAATTTGGCTCCAGAAATCCTGGGACGCCCATCCATTCAACGGCCGCTGATTTTCTCGCTATGCAGATAGGATCTTTAAGTCTCCAAAGCACGGAGCAGCCCCATGCTTGTCATGTTGATGTGCCGCTGGACGAACCGCCAGCGTTGTGGTTGATGATCAAGAGGAGCTCCCCAAAGCACAAGCGACATGTGAAGAATGCCTTGAAGGAGATGAAATTGACGGAATTTCTGATGGAGAATCACTTCTTCCTGGATGAAATCAATGAGCCGCGGCCGTTAGCACATCGCGCTGATGAAGTCGAGCAGCTTTGGCCCATCCATGTTGCCGCGCAGCTGGGAGACCGGGAACTGCTTCGGACACTCTTGCGAGCTGGTGCAGATTCCACGCAGGTTTCTTGGTTCATGAAATGGGGAATAAAAGCAAAACAAAGTTGGATATTTTACCAACACCAATCGGGATTTAACAACCACACATGTCAAAACAAGTATTTGCTATTACCAACAATAGGGATTTAATCATTTGCAGATCTGCCAAGAACAATGGGATGTCAGCAACATGAAACTTTTCAAAACAGTAACCCATGCAGCTGGAAGTTGGAACAGTGCCTGTGGCAAGGTGAGCTCAGCGGGTCGAACATCTCTGGACATAGCGAGAGAAGAGGATTGCGAAGGGTCGCATCAGGAAGTTATCCACATGCTCAGCTCTAATGTCCGTTGTTGCTCCTCAAAGGCCCTCTTGGCCCAGGATTCCCAGGATCGACCGACCCTAAAAACGGGGTGACAGGCCTCAGATATCCCCATTCCTGTCCCTTTGAGAAAGGTTTGAGGGATTTTTGAGCTGTGGAAGACCGTGATTCAATGAAAAGCTGTGAATCGTCAAATATGTTTCTTTTCAATTTACAATGAACAAAATCTCTGACCATCCAGCTTGGAGTAATTGTTCATAGACAACCATTTTGGCATCTGCAAAATCCGTTGCCAATGAAATTTCAATAATTTTCAGCCAGTCTCCATAGTGGTGGCAGCAGGATGGGAAAACCGTGGAAAACCTCTATGACTGTCTTCACTAGTTCCATGGATAATCTTCCAGAATCTTCCAGGGAATGAACAAAGAAATGTTAGACTCAGTCCTTAGACAGAAATACTATGAAATACTTGTATATCTTGAAAGGTCTTGACTGCCACGATTGTGTGAGAACTCAGCCAGTGCCAGCCCCTTGTCAAAAGCAAGTCGGCTGCAGCTACCAGTTGCCAACTCCAAAGGGAACTGTTAAGATACGTGGCAGCATTCCATCTGTGAATCGATCCGTCCCACCCTCTGCAAAACTCAGCCACCTTTTCACCCTCCGGGATCATACTAAAATCATCCCAAGCCTACCATACATGTGCTACATCAGCAACATCAGAGAGGGTAGACATGATGGGGACGAGCATCCAGTCAGGGAGTGCAAGCTGTGCATCGTCTACCTAATGGGTTTGCCTAAAAATAAGGCTTATCATGATTTTCCCAATTAAAACTAAAATTGCTTTTCTGGGGGTGTCGCAGTTCTCAGACACACCCGAATCTGTCCAGTCTGCGTGTTTTGAAACTACTTCTCAACACGTGGTGGCTACCTGTGCAGAGGGCCAGACACAGCGAGGAAAGTCCCGCTAAAAAGCTGCGCTTGTGGGGAGTGGTATCACCCAAAAAGAAACCGCTCAGGTAAGACAATCTGTGTAGCGCCTGAAGCTGCTTGTTTCCAGTTGAATCCATTTGGTGGTTTCCTAAACTATGGGTACCCTCAAATCATCCATTTTAGTAGGATTTTCCATTGTAAACCATACATTTCGGATTTCGGGGTACCCCCATCTTAGAACCCCACTTGAATCTGCCACCTGAGGCCCATCGCGGTGGTCTTCTGGCGGAGATCTCCGACCTGCTGGTGGTGGGGAGACCCCGAGATGCGGCGGGGTGGGGACGATGAGGACCGAGAATACCATGACTGGTGAACAACTGGGAACCTAGCTGGGAACACATGGGGATGGGTCAAAACCCTGGTACCTAGTGAACCCCAAAATAGCTGGGATTTATGGATGTTCATCCCACTAAAAATGTATCTATAGGTATTGACCCATACCCACATTGATGATTTTAAGTTAACCCACTTGTGATTGGATTTATGATCATATTTCTGACGTGAATTTAGAGAAAATAAAAATGGGGCATGCGGGTACAACGATCTGATTTACCCATTCAGTCACAAGGATTCACCATCCATGAATGGAAAATTTGCTCTAGCCATATTCGTGGTAGACCCAAAACAAGAAGACTTCCAATTGAGTTGATACAAAATTACTCACATTGCTAAGTCTTTTATGGGGTTTTATGGTTTATATACTTTGCCACATTACCGAATGGGGTCAGTGACATCCACAACTCGGAGCGATTTTTCACGGTGGTCACCGGTCACCAGGGCCTGACCTCCACATTTGGGGAAAGAACCCGCAGAACTGGTTTGAAGTTGGACATTTGTACGACGCCTTCATATGGTCTTCTGGGCCTTGATTTTCAGTGGTTTCTGAGAACACCATTTCTCAACTTCAAGAACTTCTCAGTTTTGATGGCTTAATCTAATTGTTGGATGGTTCACGATGGTTCAATTTTTACCAATTTTTGATGATTTACCCTCTGGTCGTTTAACATAGCCATTGACCCCGGCCAGTAGTCATACATAATTCGCCAATCAAAGAGCAATTTTCCATAGCTATGTTGAATTATGAGGGGGTAATCCTAATTCTTTCCATTAAATCCCATTAAACACCCATGACCCCCCCATGTTTAACCCCGCTCCACGGGCTGAGGACTGTCAGTACAAGAATCCCCTGCCGGCCATGCCCGTGCAGCGGCTCCTCAATGCTGGAGCTGGACAGGCCGCCATAACGAGGACGGAGAGCTTGGGAGAGCGATGGAAACCATCATTTTTAGGGAAAAGCTATGGAAATTATAGGGGAACACTATTATCTGAAGATTTTAGGTTGATCATCATTTTTCCGGCCAACAGACGGCATTTTTTGGGGTATACCGGTACAGTATACCCATTGGATTTAAGTTCATACAAATTGGAGGTCGCATGCCCGAGAATATATTTTTAGAATACATGTTCTTGTGTGGCAACCCCCAAAAAGATAGAACGTCATTTACAACTATTCTGGCAGGATTCTACTTTTCAATTTCTTGTGGGTTGCTATATAATATGGAGTTTCCTAAAATGGGGATACCCCAAAATCATCCATTTTCATAGGATTTTCCATAATTATAATCCATCCAGCTATTGGGGTACCCCCATGACTATGGAACCCCCCATATAAAAATGAGTGCTTTCACTGCGAAAGTTCGTTGCCAGGAGATGTGCCTTTCCAGAGGGGAAATTGGAATCGAAATTGAGGTGCGACAACTTTCAGGGGACGGGTGGCCACACAGCAGGTTCCTCAATGTCTGAGCCCAAGTGATTCGAGGGCATTTATTTTTGATGCAATATATGTCATCAACGTATGTAGATGTGATATAATAGAATTATGAATGGACTATATGATGCAGATAATGTATTTATGTATACAGTATATATATATATATATATCTACATGTATGTAAACATATCTAGATGTTATAGATATAGCTATAGACACAGTAGATGTCCTTTTGGCACTGTGTTTGAGACCAGGGGCATTAACGCCAATAACCCCAATTTATGGCCACTTGCATAAGGACCATGAGAATTAACCAATCTTACCCGTGGGATCGTTTGCAGCGCTGCTCAGCAGGCCCGTTCTCTTTTCGAACGAGGACCTGTTGCGCAGGACTCAGAAGTGAGGAGCTACGGCAGCATGGGCTATGAATACGGCAGTGCCTGAACTTCTTCATCATGGTCCATCCACAATTGTTGACATTTGACATGCCAACTTGGGGAAACATGGATCGAAGAGCGTGCATTCCCGTAATGTTTCACAGATGCAACTGGGTCAAACTGTGATTCGGTGTGAGATAGGGGTTCATATTGCTTCATGATGGCAATTATCCTTTGGTAATCAAACATGCCAACAGAAATCCTCCATTCATATATGCTTGTCACATTAAAAACAACCATTTAGTTTGGGAATTTCCCATTGCCATCTTTGATTACCACCGGGTAGATCTACCTTGCTAGATTCAATCTGCGCATCGAATTCGCGCCTCGCAGATGCACGTCAGGAAACAGGCGTAGAATTGCAAGCACTTTTCACCTCGTAAGACTAGCTCATTTGGGTACGGGTTAAAACCTATGGGCCCAATATTTTTGGGAATGAACATCCACATCCAGTTATTACCTTTTTTTGCAGTTCACAAGGGTACCAGGGTTTTGACCAACAGCCATTCGTTGTTTTTTTCTCACGTCACCAATGCGCCTCGAATTTGGCACGGAATATCTCAACTGCAGATCTATCCGATCGGCTTGAGGTCGCGGATGGAGCTGTCCTCAGATGATGCATATGGCAAGGCTCCGAAGGGGGCTTGCCAACTGATGGAACTTCCCCAGGATGTTACCAGTCCGCCATCAACTTGCATGGAAGAAAAGCACCGAAGCCAAGTTGGACTGTAATGTACTGAAATAATCCCTGTTACAGTTGCAGCAATTAGTGTGGTAAAGCCAATAATGAAGCTTCGGAAAAACGGATTGAATTTTCAATTACTTTACTTCGTGTGATCCCCACCATGACATTTATACATATTCTTACTGGCACATCTTCTGGCATTCTATCTGACATATCTTCTGACATTCTATTTGGCATTCTATCTGGCATATCTTC
>Ga0126342_10008609_pt1 | contig 18294 bp, 14 predicted proteins | sample Cyp1metagenome_FD_92528 | JGI IMG/M metagenome (GOLD analysis project Ga0126342, IMG submission 92528) | Coral microbial communities from Lord Howe Island, Old Settlement Bay, Australia - Cyphastrea 1 metagenome | ecosystem: Host-associated > Invertebrates > Cnidaria > Coral ... | reverse complement strand
TAGTTTAGTACTAGATATGGTACCTCTGAAAAAGCCCAAGGTGACTGTCAAAGACATACCCCTGATGAAATTGAGCCAGCTACATGTTTTGAGCTAGCTCGAAAAAATGGAAGATTGTGGATTCCACCATTCAAAATAAACTACGCCAGTGTATCTTGGGGGGTGCTATTTCTATAAATATATATATATATGATCAAATATGATCATATATGTGCGTGAATGTTGTGTGCGTGTGGTATTGTAGTTTGAAAAAATAACATGCCTCTCGTCCAGCGGTCCTGAAAGACCACGGACCCTGTTATTGTGCTGAGAAATGGTGGTGATAGGCCCGATACCACGGCAAACCTAACTTAAAAACACCTTAGTTACACTGCGAAAAAAAGGTCAGCAAACCGTCATTTATGGCAAAGAAAATTGCCCAATCATCCGGCCAGAACGGTCGTTTTACCCAGCATATGATCGGATATGGCATGATCTGGCACGATTTTCCATGATATTCCATAGTTACCCTCTGGTAATTTTCTGTTTGCTATTGAAAATGACCATAGGAATTGGAGTGATTTACTCTCAAATGGTGATCTTCCATACTTAGTAAACTAACATAGCTACTGAAACTGACCATGTACAGTGAATTTTCCCATTAAAAATAGTGATTTTCCATAGTTATGTTAGTTTACCAGAGGGTATGTTAACTTACCAGAGGGTAACCCCTCTAAAATCCCATTGCATCGCCATGACGACTGGATTTATAAAGATCGACCATCTTTGTGTCCCGAACGTTACCGACGTGAGATATCCGAAATGCCATCCCCTACTCATAAAATGCCAATCATCAGCGTGAAGCTCCATTTTTTTGGTTGGATTTTATTAAACCTACCTGTGTTTCACGGCAAAACCGTCACATTTCATCGCTAACCTCCATTGTTCTTCGTAAAACCCAAAGTTTTCTATTTTTTCTGAGTAAAACCAGAATTTTCCAATTTGTTCGTAGTAAAACTATGATTTTTCCACATTTTAGTAGTAAGCATCATGTTTCCCAATTTTGTAACAAAACCACCATTTCTGAAATTTGTCCGTAGTCAAACCAACCTTATTCCATATTTGCTGTAGTAGAAGTAGAAATTTCCCAATTTGTTCTCCATTGTTCTTCGGAAAAACCACCATTTGTTTCTCCATTGTTCGCAGTAAAGCCATAGTTTCTCCAACATGTTCCTAGTAAAACATCGTAAAACAACCATTGATCCATGATTTTCCATGGTATTTCCCTAGAAAAATCATCAGTTTCATCCATTTCTGCATGTTTTTCCGTAGTAAAATCACCCGTTTTCCATGGGTTTTTCCGGGGGAAACCGTGTCCCCCCGGTGTTTGCCGTTCAGTGGCGAATCGGCCACGGTGGTGGCGCCGTTGAGGGACACGGTGCCGGTGCCCGTGGCGAAGGTGTTGGCCCCGTTCACCACGGTGTTGCCACGGAGGGTGACCCTGGAAGTTGGGGGATCCATGGGATATCTATGGGACGGGGCCATGGGATCTATTTTTAATGGGAAAATCCACTATTTCTATGGCCATTTTCAATAGCTATGTTAAATTACCAGAGGGTAGTTTATAACTTCCAGTAAATTAACATAGAGGGATATCTATGGGATATCTATGGGATATCTACGGGATATACTTCCAGTAAATTAACATAGACCTTGCCAGATAGCTTGGAAGATTTTTGTTAGTTTCCACTAAAATTTTAGATTGTTTTCAGGGTCTATGGTAATTTACGAGAGGGCAACTATAGTAACAATAGTGTATGATACTTATTATAACTATAGTGTGGGATATCTATGGGATACATGGATGTTTTAATCTATATGAATGGGCAACATGTATTAATCTCTTTCTGAATTATGGTTTTACATTTTATCATATTTTATCTATGGGATTTCAAAGGGATGTCTGTGGGATATCTATGGGATATCAATGGGTTTCCTCCCACTTAGCAAGTAGGTTATATCCCGGGTGGTTTCATTGGGATAAGTCGGGTTAATCCACTTACAACTGGGGTGAACTAACCTACTTACTAAGTGGGATGAGCCACCAAGTACCAATGGGATTCATATGATTTGGGAGGATTTAAATGGTGTGGATATGATGTGTGCGGAGGTATTTTTTGGCAATTCGAGATTTTGATGGGAATTTAATGGATCTCATCAATTTAGGGGTTTTAATGGATATAAACTTACTGGTGCTTAGTAGGAATGGGGGAATGGGATGATTATGAATAGTTATGCATGGGATATCTATGGCATGTTATGCAAGAATTTTGAGAATATGATTGAAATACTAATGCATATATATATATATATCCGTCTTATGGGAAAACTTAGGTAACGTATACTTATTATGAATGGAATGTATTACTGGGATATTCATGGGATGATTATTGCTGGATTTAAGATATGATATTAGTTCAAAAGATGGATGGGTTATTGATTGCTAATGGGATATTGATGGGATGATAATGGCAATATAAATCTAGTAGCATATATGTTTGATGAAATGTTGGGTTCTTTTGGTGGGATTTTGATGGATCTAGAGGATACAAATCCACTTGGGATATTTGAAGGTATGAACCATTGGGGTTAGTCTGAAGCATCGGGGTTAGTCTGATATAGATGGGATCTCGTGGTACATTGATGGGATATTAATGAGATGATTATGGGATAATGAGATAATGATTGGGGATATTAAATGTTGGGACTAAAACTCTATAAGTAGAGTAATCTTTTTCGGACATGTTGTTTGAGGAAATTGGATGAATTTGGGGGATCTTAATGGGTTTCTAATTGCCATGTTTGATAACCGGAGGGTATCTAGTTAATTTGGGGATATGAAAGTAAAATTCAAGAACATAAATCCACTTGGGGATGTCTTGGGGATATAAACTCGTAGACAATACATCTGGGCAAATTACAATAATTCACTAACCTGAAACTTGCGGCAATTTTGGGATGATTCCCCAAAAATTCACCATGATTCCAATAAGGGAGAACAGGAGGTCGTTATAATTTGCCCAGATCTATGTGCACTTCTTGGCTGCAAATCATCCATCTCAATCATTCGTAAACGGTTAATATTAGTGCATCTATAATGATTGGGATGATAATCAATATGTAGATGATTATATCTAATCAATTCACATATAAATATATATATATACATATATTTCTAACCATATGTATATCTAATCAATTCATATATCCACTTGTATGATAACTGGAACTGCACCCCGAAGTACCCCGCAAAATAGGTAAGGCGGGGCTGCTGGAGTTCTGGTTGATTGGTTTAAAATCGCAAAACAAAAGCATTGGGGTAGTCACTTGGTAATTACTCTGTACAATTGAGTCGATATCTCTCTTGATATTGGAGACATGACTACACCATGTCTAGGGGGCCCAATTTGATAATTCCGAGCTTACCCTCTGGTAAACTAACATAACTATGGAAAATCACCATGCTATTAATGGGTAAATCCACTATAAATGGCCATTTTCAATAGCTATGTAACAAATTATTACCAGAGGGTAGCCAATTTGATAAAGCCCAATTTGGGCGATCGTGACTATTCAGCTGGGTGTGCCAACCAGTCGGGATCAGCTTGGCCAGGTATCAACCAAAAAAAACTCACCAGCTTGGATGGAATTCATAGAGAAATTCCATGGGTGTTTTAACGCTGAGAATATGTTTGTTTTTTTTTTAACTCGCCTATTATTACCCTCTGGTAAATAAACAGTTCGACCCTGAAAATCACCAATTTTTAATGGAAACTAGTCTTCCAACCCCGATGAATGCCAGGGTCTATGTTAATTTACCAGAGGGCAACTTGACAATTTTGACGAACTATGATGAATTGACATGATGACATGGTTGCTTTGTATATCATTGATGCCATATATATAGTATATATATATAATACCTATCCATAGTTTGATCTAATCTAAGCAATCGAATCGATCTATCTAATCTAGTCTAACTGCTACGCCATTGCTAATCTCATCTCATCTCATCTCATCTATCCTATCCTATCCTATCCTATCCTATCTACCTATCTATCTATGTCTTGGAATTGCTCCAAAGGGGTCCATATAAGAACACTCCAATCGGACTACCACCGGCCGTCACCAGTCTTTTCTTTCACTGATTAGGAGTAAAACAGCCAGAAAACATCATATAGAGCCTCGATTTCTCTAATATCTATCTCAATAGCTGTAATTCTCTATGTCCCTATCTACAGATTTCCTATCTATCTAGTTATTTAGGTACCTATCAATTAGCTATCTATCTACATGTGTGTGTGTGTCTCTGTCTGAGCATTTCTAGTCCAATCTAATCTATGACTATCGATGATCTAGCTGTTTTATAAGCAAAGGAATGGTTAGATCTGGATAGTAGACATTACCTTTATTTTCCTTGGAGCGCAATAACACCGGCAAAGTGGGGACTTACTATTTCCGGTTTACCAAGCACCCAAGTAGGGTCGAGCCCCCTTGCAACACACAAATGTTGAGATTACGGAAACATAATTAGGCGGATTCAGGTGGCAAAAAAAAAATACGGTGAATGAATTAAGACTAATTAAGACAATTCCTACCATTTCCAAACATTCTCTGGAGCTAAACTGACCGCCACACGAACAAAATCTGGATCCAAACTGCGAAAACGCAGTTCGTTGCCCCCACAAAGGTGGCCCTGATTAAAAAAAAACACTGTGATGATAGGTTGAGGAGCAACTATTGTAGTGTGGCAACTTCAATAAGAGGCCGAAGTAAGATTTACATCTGTGTTTGTGTTGCTTTTATCTAAGTTCTATTTTATTAATGAACCTGAAATACCAAGTTGAATTTATCACTTACCCTCTCGTAAACTAACATAAGTAAGATAACTACTGAAAATCGCCGTTTTTATAGCTGAATCATCTATACATGGACCATTTTCCATGGAAATGTGTGTTTCCTGGAGGGTAAGTGACCACCTTACCACCCAGCTTGGTGCCCCGAACGTACCAGAGGAGGTGTCAAAGGCTCCTGCGGCTGGGGTGCTACAATATCATACAGGATGGGGTCCCCAACATAGCTAAGTTGCCTTATAAGTGGCTGAATTCTATGGTTTATGGTAGGTATGACTCTAGTTAATTAATGGATGTTAATGGCGTTTATAAACCAACTTATAACTGGGGGGCACCATCCTGTACCCTCTGGTAATTTGACAGTTTGCTATTCAAAACGGCCATTTAGTTCGCGAACTTAAAGATGGTGAGTTTCCATAGCGAATTGTTAGTTTACCAGAGGGTATATCACTGGGTTGGTTGAACAAGAATCATTTTCTGTAGATTTTTTGGGGGGTTCCTACGAATCTACCCTGAAAAGACAAATCTGGGAAGTCTAGAGACATAGTCTAAGTATCAAAAATGGCAGTACAATGCAGTAACATTCGCATGTGCTTGATGCCCAGGCAAAAAATACCATGTTTTTCTGTGGCCAGAAGTGATACATCCACATTTAAAATAGCCACATTTTTTCACCATTAACCTCCCCCAAAACCAAGGTTGATCCAGCCACTTGCCTGGGGCGCCCCTCTGGTGGCCCACAGGCCGGCTTTCTGAATCGATTTCTGTACGGTGAAGCCGTTGAAAAAATAGCTCAGCTGATTGCGTCCGGTGAATCCGATGGGTTTTTTGATGGTAGACATGTCTGGGATAATAGGTCTATGGATCCCGAGTATTCTATATTATGATAATTTGGATGATTATTATATCTAATGATGGTATCCATAGACACCTAGTATTCCATAGACATGGTTTTTTATAGTATAATTCACTAAGCTGAAACTTGCGGCAATTTTGGGATGATTCCCCAGAAATTCACCATGATTCCAGGCTGAGGGATCGCAGGGTTTGGTCGTTAGGCTTGAGGCAACATGCCGAAATCGGGTGCCCTGAGGCAAACTGAGTTGGAAATGGAAAACCAATGGTTTCCCAATAAAATGATCAGTATAACTAGAAGATATGTTATACAAATGGCGGATTTCCTAAATCTAATTAGTGTAGTTAGGTTGCTGGATGCTAATTCCCAGATAAATAGGAATGTGACCTGAAAAGAATGTTCAAAAGCAGTGTTTTGGCAACATCCAAAGAGATAGAAAAGTTGCTTGCCACTACTTTAGCAGGATGACTATATAGAGATTACTATAGGTATCTATAGTTTTATAGTCATCGTTATCTAATGTTACCTAATGCTATCTATCTATAGTTGTCTATAGAGGCATACTAGTTGCAACTACAGTGCTATAGATGTTACAAAATAATTTGTATCTATATAGATGTTATATATATAGATAGTCATCTATGGTTGTCTATGGTTATCTAATGTTATCTGCTATCTTTTGGTGTCAAAAAATGGAGCAACTTGTCCCAACTTGTCCCAACTGAGCCTGAGCTGGCGCTCGCATCAAAGGCTCCAGCAGAGAGAGTGAAACCACTGTCCACCTGACGTCAGGCTCATGTTCCACATTTGGAAGTCAAAAATCTGAATGACATGAAATTATTAATGATCACTATATGATTCAAAAATCGTGGTTTTAATGCACACATTTGGAAGATCAATAATCTTTGATTAGGCATTGTAACAGGGATTATGGATCTTCATCGTCTCAAATCCTGTTTAGAAGTTTCTTAAATCCAGGGGCTTTTTAAAAACATTGCTAAAGTTAGATATAGACATCATATAGACTGCCAAAGTGTTGTCCCCCGGATATCCACTCGGTCTACCAGGGACATGTAAGCTGCGGCTATGAACCGCTCATCTGGTGCCTATGGTCAGTCATCTGGCAATGAAAAACATCTAAAACTCCTATAGATCTGGGAAAATCATAATATTTCACTAACCTGAATCTTGCGGCCATTTGGGGATAATTTCCCTTACTAACCATGATTCCAGTGAGGTCGCAGTGAGGTCGTTATAATTTGCCCAGATAGATGCTTTCATTGAACATGGGAATTCTGCAGTTCCAAGTCGCACCCTAGTGAGGTGTTCAAAAAATGACTACCATCTGGTTATTTAACATAGCCATGGAAAATCACAATTTTTAATAGGTAAACCCAGGTAAACCATCTATAAATGGGCCATGTCATGGCTATGTAACAAATAACCAGAGGGTACGTGTCCCACATCCTCGATGTATGCCATGCAGCAACCACCCATATCCATCCCATCCCCGTCCCCATGGGCTCACCGAAAGCGTCGGCACAGTGGTGCTGGGAAAACGTAGCCTGGCGAGCGCTTCGTTCAAAAAAAGAGGCCGAGAAACCGAGAAACCCGTGATGTCACGCCCGGATTGTTTTCAACCATGGTTTATCACTTTATGACTTAGAATAATCATATGATCTCCCATTTATCATGGATGAATCACTATAAATCATGAAATAAATGCCCAATGATGGGGGTACCCAAAGAGGGATAATCGACTTAAAAATAGATGCCCATGACCTGGAGGTGAAGCCATCATCCACCAATGGGCAGTGCCCGGCAAAACCTGAAGTGTTAATAACATTAACATGTGTTAACCCCCAAAAAAATCGAGGGGATGATGTCCCTAATCCTACAGAACCGCGTTATCTTCACTGGATTGGTTGCAGATGATACAGGTCGGGCCCTAGGCCAGGAGATTCGACGTCATCTTCACTGGATTGGTGGCAAAAACCTTCCTTCAACCAATCCAGTGATCATCTTCAATAATCAAATATCTTCGTATATCATATCCCAATTGGACATACCCCAGAAACATGGCTTCAATACCCATAGGATCCATGTATGCTATATATGGTAACATTTACCATCAATATACCCCCAATGTTAGCATATATACCATACATGGATCCTATGGGATGTGGATAATGATTATAGTTATTATTCCCCAATAATGGTTGATTTATAGGGGTACTGCCCCGCCTGTCAGCTGTGCCGGAACTGGCAGCGCACCAGGCGGTGACGTGGCTTTGCGGCGGCACCTGCCCAATTAATTTCTTGCCAAAACAGATTTGAACCCCGTGAAAAATCGTAATATATGTGGGATCTATGGTGGATTCACATGTGTATATATATATATATCATTTACATATCCCAATATATCCCATCAAAAGTGGATCTAAATGGCTGTAAACGATGGATTCAACCATCCAAAAGCTGAAGTTTAACATGATTTAGCCATTCTGAAATAGGAAGATATAATAGCCATATAGCAAATATACTAATAAATGCCCCTTACATTTGATCTCGCGAAAGGAATAGATCCAAATGTTGGAGTTCTCTCGTTGTGAAAGCCATGGCCAATTTAGTTCGATGATTTACCTCTGAGGTGTAGTGATTTTCCCAACTACCATGGTGATTTACTTATGAAAATGCTGATGTTCCAGTTCGCTTTATGTTTACCTGGCTTTCCCAACCCACAAGGAGAGAGATTGGAGGTGACTACAGGGCTTTGTAGGTAGTACCCTCTGGTAAACGTTTTCGCTATGGAAAATGTCGGTCAATCACATATTTCTATAAAGGCAGTGGCTTCAATAGCAAACTGGCAAAAATTACCGGAGGGTATTGAGTACATGTCGATAATACTATATATAATATATAATTATGATATATCTGAGTAAATTATAATATGTCTTTAACCTGAATTAAGGCCATTTGGAGATGATTCCCCTTTTTAACTACGATTATAGTGAGGTCGCAGTGAGGTCGTTATAATTTACCTGGGAAAATCGAGACCTGGGACGATGCGAAACAAGATGTTCCAAGATCTTCGTTGCGAACAATTCGGGGATCCTTTGAGGAAAGGTGTCTTCAACGCCAGGGCCGGTATCTCTGGGGGATGGTGCAAGGTGACAATGATCTCATTAGCAGCTTTATATAACTAACTAATTGATTAATTAATCATCATTGTATCTGAGTAGCAGTATACATTATTGTCATCATTGTCCACACATTTGGTTGGTAAATGTTGTACATGTTGTTTTCGGTGTTTGCCTCCCCGCCTCCAGCGCAAAAAAAAAAGTCCTAGACAACACATGATTTCCAAACCTGAGTTATCCCTTAAATGTCCAAGTGTAGGAGATGGGATGATATCGTGGGGCAACAGCAAACCTGGCTGCACCACGGATGATTCCTCTTGAATCATTTCTGACGTGGCGTCAGCCAAAAAAATAAACGCCGTATTCAATAGCCGTAAAGATAGCATAGGGCCGAATCCAAGTCTACAGTGGCTGGGCCACGACTTGTCTAGCTGATATAGGAGGTTGCTATAATTCAGCCAGACTTCCCCCAATTTCGCTCAGATTCCCTGGTTTCTAGGGACCATCCAACCATCGATCAAATCTGCTTCAATTTCACTGGTTTTGGAAGCGCCAGTTAAACCGCGCGAATGGGCTTTTCACATCAAATTCTCAGGGGTTCAAGGACCCATCAAAGGACCATGCGGCATCAAGGCCAAGTTCATGCTCAACTCATCAAGCGGATCAGAGAGAAAAAAAAAAACGGATCAATAAACGCAATAAAAATCATGGTTTTACCCAACATTATTAGTGGATGTAACTGAAAAATGATGGTTGATCGAGGATTAGTTCATAGTAGTGCATTAATATTCGTACATGATTCATCTATATTCCTCACATATGGCATTGTTTTACCCACATTACAGTGCCAATCTTAGACACCCTGCACAAATTAAGTTCTTAGCTGGTGAACGTAGATAATCCCATTGATTCCAAAAGACTATTTTGGATTAGTTTCTATCCACGGGCCTTGTAGGTGATACCGATACCGCTGTTGTCGGTGATGCTCATGGTGTAGGTGGCATGGGTGTTGATGAACTTGTACTCCCAAATCTGAGTCGTCAGGCGGTGGCTTGAGGGCTGAGGTATCACTTCATGGTGTTGATGTTGGGCTGGGAAAACGCACCTAGAAAAAATTCAGAAACTCTAAATCAAAAATGGCAAGGGAAAATTCCAAGTAGATGATGCTCCCATTATTGAAACCTTCATTTATAGAGGATTTCCAATTTGCAATGTCCAAGATGGTAATCTCCACCTTTTTTTTGGACCCTCTGGCAATCCAACCCCGAATGCAAGTGTAAACCGTAGGGCACTTGCCATCTCTTACTGATTAAAATCCGCGTTTTTGATGGCTCAAACCCCAATAAAACCAGAAAATCCCATAAAATGATCAAAAAAAAACCCAACAATCCCCAATTACCACCAAGAACCTCCCAATAAATAAATCCACACATTCACCATCAATAAATCCACAGAAACCATCAATAAACCCACCCAAAAAATGCCCAAAAACATCCGACACCGACCCACCCAAACCGGGTACCACGACGTCCTGAGGCTCCAACGCCTGTCCTGGTGGTGGATCTGATCCACTGCGCCGAGCTGCAGGACTGGCAGATGGCTGGGGGTCGGGAATGCCGATGCCTACAGGCTTTAAGGGGGCTTGAGATGGTTTAAGTCTCATGACATTGGGATATGTATTTATATTATATATATATATGTATTTGTTTATATACATATGTTTCATAGTATGCACATATATTATAATATATAGATGGATATATTTATTTACACTCACACTTATTTTATAATAGATATACATATATACACAAAACATTACACAACTGCGTGCGGCCAATGTGTTTGGGACCCAAGACTAGTAGATCCAATACTAAACCAAGGTCTCCCAGGAGGATATCTCCCAGGTGGAATGCTAAGATTTCATAAATTCGGGATTCACTTCCAAAAAAAACAAGAATAATGGTAGTACAATGGGGTTCTGCAAACCCAAGTTTTCGACCGTCCCCAAAACAAGACTTTTGAAACTAGATATGCCAACAATAGATATGGGTGTGATTTAAAATGGGGTACGCCCACAAGTTATTGTGCAACAAAAACAAAGGTGACAATCATGGCACAAAAGTGGCACTTTTTTTGGGACAGACAGAAAAAGGCACGGGCTCGAGGCATAAATGATCTGTGGCTAGTGCTCTCCGGTGTCATCACACGTGGCTTGCTGGAAAATCACCTATATATATATATATATATATCTATATCTATATCTATATCTATCTATTTTGATGTTTTCACATATATTTTCCCGCCTGCCATGTTTGATCACCAGAGGATGATTTGGTCTCAGCCTTCACCCACCAGTAACCAGTAACCTTGCAGGCCTATTTCTAAGTCGTAAGGCTTTCCTACACTACCCACATTTTTTGGGTGTGTGGAGGCTATGTCTAGAGTCTATCTGGGTTGGTAAACGTCCCCGTTTGATCCTATTTATGATTTCTTTTAACCTGAAAAAGTATCTATTGGAGATCATATCCCCAAGAGTTGGGGATATAGTTTCACTACATTCACCAACCCCTCTGTCTCAAAGCAACCCCGCCATTTCAACCCGCATTAAATCACGAGATTCTTCCATCATCTTCCCATGATCCAATTGCATCCCTACATTCCCAGGCCGGAATCATGATTTTTTGGTGATCCCTGGAATTGCATTGTAAAAAAACATACGAATAATAATTTAAAGAAATACAAGTCATTAATCATGATAGCCCCATGATATCTCTTATCAGTCCCATGTTTCGTCTATTGAAACCCCAACTGAACGATTCCAACTCCGCACATTGATGGTGATCGTCATGTCTTGCGAAACCGTCCCCGGCGTGATGAAGCAATCAGGGCCTGCGACGTTCACCCAGCGTCCCGGCATGCCATAGAAAAGGCGGATGTTTGTCTGGGAAAATTTGAAGGTCTCATGGATTTTAGCTGATTTAACCAACCAAAATGTAGAAAAGAACATGGTTTGAATGATAAACACTTAAATATCAACCAGGCATAATGGATCATCATGGATCATCATGGTGAAGGGCATGGCGACTAAATCCAAAGGTCCCGTGATTCACACCCTTCATTAAACAAGTAGCATGGCGCTGTTCCATAGCTACCTTGGTCGTTACCAGAGGGTAAAGATATGGGAAGATTCTACGACCCAGTGTCATTGCCAATCTACTTTCACATCAGGGCAATTTTCTACTAGCTGGGTATGACATGGTACGACATATTCCCAGCTAAGAAGCTTAGAATGGCAAACGATAAAGATATCAAAAGCTGTCCTAACTGATCAGTCGGTTTACGCAGGTTTGCCAGATAATTTTGCTTCATATACCATATTCATCCATGTTCCTATATTCTATATATTCTGATATATTCTGGCATGAAATTCAACCTGTTGCTGGTAAATCCCCGGCTGTAGTTACTATGTGTTCGCAAAACATGCCAAAATCCTAGTCGGAATGCGGAAAATTAATCGGCAAAGACTTAACCCCATTTGCATCTCACATGGTAATACTTGGATTATTGGGTTTCCGAATATGACTCCACCAGTTCACCCTATTGTTGCTAAGTATTTCTCCTCTATGGATGATAATCCCCAATGAACATAAAATATGCATGACATCCCATCAATGATGGTTCATAAGTGCTAAATCCTTAAATCTCCATGAGTTATTGACCATGAATATCACGAGTTGATGAAAACTACCCTATTCTATTTGGTCGGTTCATATTTTTAATATGCCAAAATAAAAGATCAATTAAAATATTAAAATATTAGCTAACAAAACATATCTTTTATTTTTTATATAATGGATATCTTTTAATATGCCATTAATATCCATTAAATAGAAGATCCATTGAAATATATCTTCCCACGTTACATCCCCAATGTTTCTCCTTGTGAAATCTCCGCGATTTAGTTCGGTGATTTGTCCCATTCAAAGCTCCATTTCTATCATTAGGATTTTACCATAACTTGGTGTATATATATATATATATAAACACCATGAGTCATAGTTACATATATTCAAACCTCCATTTATACATGAGTTTCCCATGAAAACCTCCATTTATAGATGAGTTTCGCAAGAAAACCTCCATTTATAGATGATTTTCCCACTAAAAAACAGCAATTTTTTTGTAGGATTGCTGAGCTTTCCGTGTTTTGCTCCAAAACCCCCCAGGGCTGCCGCACAAGAGTTGCTGCTGCAGGCCGTGGCGCTCGAAACGTCGTAGGTGGTGGCTGAAGCCGTCGACAAGGAGGATGGGGGAGTTTGCCGTGAGTTTTGTGGCGTTTTTTTGGCGTAAAAACATGGAAAAACCATGTTGAATCCCACTTAATGGATGTAAAAATGGATGGTTAACCATGTCTAATTCCAGTTTGACCATCAAAAATGCATGTAAATGGCTGTAAATGGTTTGTAATGGCTGTAAAACGGGTGGCTAACCATCAAAGATGGTGGCTTAGCATGGTTTAACGATCCGCAAAATAGGGATACATCCCCAATTCAATATGAGCAAATGACCTTTTGGGACCCCCAAATGAGCAAATGCAATACATCCCGCCGGGGTTTCATTTGGATGGTATTTAATATTAGTGGGGAAGGATGAGTTTTGGCCGAAGGAACAAGTGCCTTCGCCATGGACGTTGGCAAGCATTACATCCATTGACTCGGACATGAAAATATCCCGGCTGATGCGGCAACACCCACCATTCATAACCATGACTTCTGATTTATAACTCATCAGACGCCCATGCGAACAGACATCATCTGCATCATTTACTACATGAACATGTCTGAAAACAGCACGTGACCCCAAAAATTGAGATTTTGGTGGGTAAAACAAAATGCTTATATAACCAGTGGGTTCATAGGGGCACCCCCCCTTTCCTGGACAAACCAGGAATTCCCTGGTTGAGGCTCCAGTTAAATCCCCTTGACCACATGTAAAACTTCCTAAACACATTTAAGCACATTTAAACACATTTAAACACGTGAAATGACTAATGGTTGATATATGTTGATATCCTGACAAAATGCATGAAAAAAAATATATATTGAACCCATCAGTGTCTAAAATATGGAGATGTCTGAATCTGAACAGAGGCTTCCCCACAAAATGTTCATGCTTCATCACCCATTTTACTACTAAAATTTGGGTTTCCTGAAATGGGGCTATCCCCAAATCATCCAAGACATTAAGCTCTTTAGACCAGTTTAGTATTGAAACCTATGGTCACGACTGGGGATCCCCCATGGATTCATAAATGGATGATCATCATATGCACCATATCCCCATTACAAATATTAATCCACATTCTCCCATACGATGTGGGGCCCCCCAGTTCTAAGATGGTTTATAAACCCCATTAACTATAGTTATAAGTTATAAGTTATAAATATCATAAAACATAGTTATTGGAATTAAAAACCAGCTTAGCATAACTTAGCTATCTAGGGGGCCCCACATTGTAGAATCCCCATATAATCCATTCTGCATCCCTCAAAGTTCCGGGGCCGCGCGCTGGCGGCATCCGCCACCTCGTAGCAGCCGACGCCTCCAGGTGACTGTCACTGGATGGGGTGGACAAATTCATGGGGAAACCCGTACATTTCATGGGTAAAACCATGGTTTCCGGCTAAACCCATCCACTGACTATGGGTAAACTCATCTTAGAACCCCTAGCTCACTTAGATTTGCATGCATCATCACGTATCATGTATATAGTTGGTATATGATCAGATGATCATCCCTATCAATGGTAACCATCCCCAACCGCAGCCTCCGGTAATCACCCCTTTATAGATGATTTTCCCAGCTAGAAACCTCCACAGGGGATGTCGAAGCTAGCCACGTTTGATTTCCAAAGGGCTAATCGAGGAATCGGTATTTTCCCCACCCTATGGGGATGGGGGTCAAAACTCAGTAGCCTTGCCACATCGCTGGCTAATGGATGTTCAACCTGCAAAGATGGCATTCTATAATTAGGTTACCATCCATCGCCAAGTGAATGTAAACATATCTATGCCCTATTTTTGGTCGTTAGGCGCCGTGTTAAACTTGTCCAGCCATTTCTGGTGGAAAGAAAACCTATTTCGGAACGGGTTCTCGGCCTGCTGCCGTGCCAATGGTGTAGAAGCCAGCAAGACGTCGCTTGCTTTCCTATGGCCAAAGCCGGTGATCAGCTGCCAACATCGGGTGATTTACCGAAGTTTTAATTTATATAACAAGGAATATTGCGGGGGAATGGATCATTGGGATTCTTATCATTGGTCATACCACCATCATTGAGGGATTAGGGATTCCCTATGCTGGATCCATTTTATATGTATAAATATTATATGTGTATATATATATATATGTATATAAATGATCATACATGTACGAGCCCTTATTATTCGTTGCGGTATAACACTGCACTAAGATTGGTATATATGAATTATCATGAATTACCAATATATATGTATATACGATTGATTAGTTGATGGATTGATTGATGGGTGGATTCCAAGTGTTGACCATGGCACATTTGGAGATGGTGGTTTGGCGCAAAAACCGTGGATGCTTAATGTAAAACTCTGGGGCGGGTGGATGTCCAACTATTTGGCTGAGTCTAAAATAGCACATTCTGCTTGGAAATCCACATCTTCCATAGCTGTCCATCATTGGAGTCCAAGTTGTGGCCGACGTTTTTGGGGAGAAATGATGACTATCCAGAAGCTTCTGGGATACCAAGCTCAGGCTGGTGGCATATCGAGGTCCTTTGGGTGATAAACTCTAGCCGCTAGCCGTCAATCCTCTTGGTTTGTAGCGGATCCGTGGATGGAGAGGTAGCGAGTCTGCTTTCTGAGCTGGAATGTCATGCTGGAAGCTCAAATGGCTTCATGAAACCATGGAATGGCTTTCTATTAATACATCTATGCATACACTCATGCATGCATGCATGCATCTCTCTCTCTCTCTTCTCTCTTCTCTCTCTCTCTCTCTCTCTCTCTCTCTCTCTCTCCCCCTCTCTCTCTATCGCCATCACGGAGGTTCAGCAGGTTGAGGGGGACCCACATAATTCACATGTATTCACACATTTCACACAACATGCAACGAAAGATACTCCCACAGATGTCGTTCGATATCCATTCAACTTTTTCAGGCCGCAGCACAGCTGATTCAGCTGCTGCGAATAGGTGACATTCCCATGCCAAAGTCATTCAGATCAAGCATCCTGAACTCGCATTGCAAGTTACTAAGTAAAGGGTAGTGGCCAATGACGGCCAAAAAATATCAAAGAAAAACTCTTGGCATTGGCAAAACTTGGCTAATGACAAGAGTGGACAACAGATTTCTCGAGATACACACCTATGCAAGCCTATCGGTGTATAGGAATAGCTTAGCTCGGTGCTAAGACATTGATATAGACATCCACTAAAAATTCCCATGTTCGATTGAAGAACTACCATGATCGAAAAACAATCAAAGCCACCAACTAGATCTCCATGTTCAAACGAAAAAGAGGAACGCCCAAAAAAATACAAAGAACCTTTTTCACTATGTTAGTTCAATGGCCATTTCAGGAACCTAAATTGGAGGTACCTAGCATGTATAAGGCCTATGTAAGGGCCATGTAAGGGGATATACCCCCAAAATATGGTCTTATATGGTACAGTACGTCCATTTTAGGATCCTGGAATTCCCATTGATTAGTAGTTGTCTTTTCTATCTTCTTGGGGTTGCTATATGTACTTATCATAGATTTGAACATCAGGTCCTCAACAGGCAAAAAGCCGAGTTCCCCAGCAGGATCGCCCCTTGGAACTTCAAAGGCTGCCATGTACCTGGGAAAACTCTAGAATTGTCATGGGAATGTCCTTATCATCATTGTTTTCCCTTTGAAAATTCCATTGCTATGCAATTTTCATCAGTTTTTTCCATGTGAATCATTATACGAATCATCATCACCACTACCATCATAATAACAATTTTCAGACACCCATATACTTCTATATACACGTGTTGTTTGTTTGTTTATTTATTCATTCATTGATTCATTCGTTCATTCATTCATTCATCCTTTCTTTCTTTCATTCATTCATGCATTTATTTATGTAGTCATTTATTATGTCGTTATTTATTTATGCGCATTTATATACTATGTATAAATAAATGTGTATATATATATATGTATATGTATATATTGTGGGCGTATTTCTGTGTAACACCATGTGTTTCCTAGTCTTGGCCAATCACAAGGCTCAGGACCGGATTGCATCGGCAAGGGGGCCCCCAGACCTGGACCTTCGTTGCCCATGCCGGGTCAGTTGCTCACCAGCCCCAACCATGGGCCCTTTAGGCCTGAACTTCAGGCAATGAAACATGGCAAGGAACGATCTACTAAATCTACTATCTATTTTGCCGATCTCTCTCTCTTAAATTCTTACTGGATCTTCCAGACTGCATTCTTTAGATTCCCTCACTGCAACAACACCTCCATCTGGTTGGTGGCCTCAAAAATATTCAAAATCACGAGTCCGCCCATGCCCATGTTTGTTGCCTAAATTATTTACTTCAATTCCCAATGTTTGTTACTCAAATCCTTTTTCCCCACATCTTTGTGTGGGGTTCTTGTTTTTGGTTGTGCACTTCTGCCCGGCCCCGCCTGGCCCCGCCTGGCCCCGCCTCTCCGCCGCCCCCCGCTTACTCACACACACACACAACTTGCACACACACACACAACTTGTCACCACACAACTTACTCACACACAACTTGCTCACACACTTGTCCACACACAACTTGCTCACACATGCTCACACACAACTTGACCACACACAACTTGACCACATACAACTTACTCACACACACAACTTGACCACACACAACTTGCTCACACAACCACAACTTACTCACACACAACTTGCTCACACAACTTGTTCACACACAACTTGCACACCGTGGCAGGGGTGGCACTTGGCGATATCGACCATCACTTTGCGTGGCAGGCGTGGCACTTGGCGACATGGACGTGCATTCTGCGTGGCAGGCGTAACACTTATCGGACTGGGCTGGCTCTGATGGCGCGCTTGGGTCCCAGTTGGCGCCGTGGACGCCGCCCCTGTTTGCGTGGCAGGCGTGGCACTTGGCGAGCGACATTGACCGTCACTTTGCGTGGCAGGCGTGGCACTTGGTGACATCGACCTTCACTTTGCGTGGCAGGCGTGGCACTTGGCGACATGGACGTGCATTCTGCATGGCAGGCGTAACACTTATCGGACTGGGCTGGCTCTGATGGCGCGCTTGGGTCCCAGTTGGCGCCGTGGACGCCGCCCCTGTTTGCGTGGCAGGCGTGGCACTTGGCGAGCGACATTGACC
>Ga0126342_10008608_pt1 | contig 18296 bp, 18 predicted proteins | sample Cyp1metagenome_FD_92528 | JGI IMG/M metagenome (GOLD analysis project Ga0126342, IMG submission 92528) | Coral microbial communities from Lord Howe Island, Old Settlement Bay, Australia - Cyphastrea 1 metagenome | ecosystem: Host-associated > Invertebrates > Cnidaria > Coral ... | reverse complement strand
TTAATATTAATATTAATATTAATATTAATATTATATTATGTTATGTTACAATATGTTATATTTTTTTTATGTATATTGAATATATACATATATGATTTTGTGTAGATATATTATTATTTGTATCTATATATATATGAATTAGCAAACATATCCGTTTTGGTTGGAGTAGTTTGTCAAGTTTGAAGTGCCGATTTTGAACCATGTTGTTTTTTGTCCAAAATGGATAAAACACCTTGAAATTGAATGAAACTGTATATATTTCTATGAGGGAAGAAATGATTAGAACATTGGGTTTGGGGGCACCACCTTTTTTGACAAACCATTTTGCGCAAGGACAACCCGAAATTCTGTTGGGCAGATGGGTTATGCGGGTGATTTTTCTGATTGTTCCATGTTGTTCTCATCATAGCCATAAGTGGTTATGTGCATCCCCAATATATCCCCACAAGATTAGGTTTATTTTCTTGATTTTGGTAGGTTTATATTCTTTATTTCTACATTACTAGGAGTCGGTATGCTCCAAATTTCTGTTGTTTTTGCCAAAACATCCTGATTGCGAAACAAAATGGAAAAGAGGAAAAGGAAAGAATTTCCAGAAAAAAACATCAATATTCCCATATCCGATGCCATATCCATCTCTCCCATACCATGAAGAAATCACCTGCTCTCCGTGGGTTTCCAGGAGAGCAGCTGCTCTATGTGGGAGAGCGAGTCCGAGAGATCCCATCTACAGGACGTGGTTCACGACGTGGTTCACGACGCTGGAACGATCCCTTGGATCCCTTGGATCCATGATTCGATTGGTGACAAGTGTTCAAGGGACTCACGTTTTATATACTGCCACTGCATACTATTGTCATCTATTGTATCATTATTGTATATTTTATTGTCATGAATATTATAGAGTAGTATGAGTAGTATGTATTGATAATATTACACTTATTTTCGTAGTGTGCTTTATTGATACATCCATCATCCACAAAGATTTCCCATCAGTGCTAGCGCAGGATGGACGTTCCGCTCCAAGAGTGAAGAGTCCACAGAAGTGGGGCGTGTCCAGGTGGGGTCGGTGGAAGTCGCCCTGATGGGTCTGGAAACATGGGGAAAAGGATGGGAATGGGATGGGAATGGGATGTTGATGGATTTTGGGGAAGTACAATGGAATAATTACCCGAGTTTTGGACAAAACCATCGACTATTTGTGGTGCCAGCTGACTAGTTCTGTTGCTTGAGACCTGCAGAGGTGACATGCATGAAAAACGTGGCCCTGGGCATATTTTCCGCTGTGTCACAACGCAATGGATCAATCAAGCTAGGCCACAGCATGAAAAATACATGCCATATGCATACCCTGTGTGTGAACATAATTTTCTCATATGCGTAGTACATACGTGATGTACACATCTGTATTTATATGTGTGCATGAAGTGCGTGTATTACCTATTTGATTGGTGTTAATGTGTCGCCCCAGTTGCCATGACAGCTGGTTAGAATCAATCCAAGAACCGGACTGGCTTATCAGCCATTTTTCCGCAAGGAAAATTGCAGCAAAATTTGGGTACCCCCTGAAAATCCTGAAACAAATATGCAAAGAATGGCAAACCCAAATGATATATTTGGTTACCCTCTGGTAAACTAACATAACTATGGAAAATCACTATTTTCAATGGGAAAATCCACTATAAATTGCCATTTTCAATAGCTATGTTAAATTACCAGAGGGTATTTGGTTATATCCCATGGAATATCCCCAGCGGCTCGTGAAATCTTTTGCAGCATTTGGCCAGGCCATCCTGGATCGCTCGCGGGTGGTGGTGACCTTTCCCTCCAAGGGGACACACATCTACAGGTTGGGAGACGGTGACAGTGACAGGTTGGTCATTTTTGGGGGTACCCGGCCTGGTAAACATACAAAAAGCGACATTGAAAATGGCAGTTTCTAGTTGATTTTCCCAGCTACAAAATGGTGATTTTCCAGAGTTATGTGGCTGTTTACCAGAGGGTACCATCACTGACAAATCAACCCTGCAAAGGGGGGTTGGAATTTCATGACATTCCGAGATGGGTGGGTTTGCCCCCCTGTCAGCGCAGTGTTTGCTGGTACATCATGCTGAATTGAAGCATGCCCAAGTCTTTCTGTCCGTTTTACATTCCAAACCAAACAAACTCAGAAATTGCACTTAAACATACTTCAACTCTCCAATGTGGTCTGTTCAAAACTGCGGGATACACCACATGCCACCTTTTACCCACAAAAAAAAAACAAGTCAACAAGCATCCATGATTCTGCCACTGCTCAATTACAGTTCATTCGTGTTAGTCGGGAAAGTACAGGATGAAAGGGGTCCCTGGGGTCCCTCCCCAGTTCCCTGGTTCACTTTGACCTAAAATGCCGTCCAAGTTATTGACAAAATATCTCAAACACTAATTATAGAGGAAACCTGCACGCAGATGGTTCATCTTGGTGGCTCAATCACTAGAAATGATGGTTGTTTTTCCGATTTCAGATGGATTTCCTCCAAAATCGCGTTGTCCGATTCTGGCACAGGTCTTGCGATTTGGCCCTGGCCAAAGATGCCCCTGGGTCCAAATCCACTTCAGAAAGGGGTTTCCATACATGGCTGGGACCCAATAGCTGGATGGTTTCGTGGATGGTTTAACCATGAAAAATGGTGGTTGATTTCATGGAAAATCCATGAAAATCGGATGATGATTTGGGGGTACTATTTCAGGAAACCTCGGACACACAAAAAGCCATGTAGGCAGTTCAACACCGACAGATTATATGAGCATAATTTTCCTGAGCTAAAATGCTAATTCACCTATCATTGAATGATCATTAAAAATAGTAGACATTCTTGCCATAGTCATTGCTTAACCAGCCATTGGGGACCCAGGAAAACGTGCAGAAAATGAAGGCAGGTGATGTCTTTGGCGAGGCGCGTGTCGAATAAGTTGGGATCCCACATTTGGGCGGATACATGGGATTTATATATATATATGGGTAAATTATAACGATATCATGGTTAATAAGGGAATCATGGTTAATAAGGGAAATCATCCCCAAATGGCCGCAAGATTCAGGTTATTGAAATATTATAATTTACCCATATATATATATATCAACCTCAAAATAGATATGAATAGCCGTTGTACCACCTGGAAATATGAGGTAAATATCATCTATACTATCCTGGAAACACAACTTTCTATCTTTTTGGGGGTTACTGTATATAAATATATACATATATATACATATATATATATATGTTGGGTACCCAATGTTTGTTGGTGAATCCTGGGATTCTCGGATGATTCCGAGGGATTTCAAGAGTTACACTCTGGTAAATTATGGAAAAAACGATGGAAAATCACCATGGTTATCCATTTTTAATGGGTAAATCAACTGTAAATAACTAACATAACTATGGGAAATCAATGAAAACCATGGGATTTACAATGATTTTTCATGGAATTGTATAGTGATTCAATGGGATATTAATAGGATTTACCCTCTGGTAAACAGCCACATAACTATGGAAAGATCCATCAATTTTTTTATGGGCAAATCAACGATTTCGACTAGGCCATTTTCAATAGTCGTTTTTTGTATGTTTACCAGGCCGGGTAAAAAACAATCGTTCCTGTAGCTAGATCCTTGTGTTTTGAAATGCGGATCTAACATTGATGCTCATGAATCACCAATACAATCATCGTACAAATCGATGACTTGGGATTTCACGGGGACCATCAATGTTAATGATCTTCCTGGCCTGACAAATTATAACACCAGACCGACCCATGTCACATGTCATAAATGATTTGCCATTACACACATTAATAAACATTTTGCTGGGTGTATATCCCAATATATGTTAACTTGATGGGTATCTGCAACTCCCAACAAACACTTTGTGTTCATTTACTGTCTTATGCTTTTTTTGTACACCCTTTCTGAATGAGAGAACGTATGGATGTTTCTGCCAGTACAATATCCCACATCATTGTCACATCATTGATAAGATATGACACCAATCTATGTCCAATGAATATAGATCATCAAGGTTTGAATTTACACCTATATCGCCTATATCTATCTATATCTAATGATTATAGGTGTATACCCATGATTATTTACCTTAGAAAAAATGATATAGATTTACCAATTGATTATATATCCCTATGTTTACCAATGATTATTAGATTCTATAGATCATCAAGGTTTGAATTTACACCTATATCTATATATCTATCTATATCCAATGATTATAACCATTGACTCACCACCGGGGTCACCGGCCAAAACCCGCCCAGATCTCGTTGCTGTGCAACACCCGACATCTGGGCACCTTTCGAGCCACGGACTCCGATGTGATCCTGCGACCTGGTTGCGAAGCCAGGGTGTCCCCAGCAGGGGACATGGGGAATGCTGGGGATACCATGGGGATACCATGGGGATACCATGGGATATTAATGGGAGATACCATCCCCATGGGGGTATTAATGGGATATTAATGGGATATTATTGGGATACCCTATGGTAAACAGCCACATAGCTATGGAAAGATCCACCATTTTGTAGCTGGGAAAACTCACTATTTCGACTGGGCCATGTTCAATAGCGAACTGTTAAATTACCAGAGGGTAGCATGCTTCTGGCTGGATTGATATGGATTGGTTGGATAGGAAAATCGGAAACTGGAAACCATGGATTTGTAAATTTGCAAATGTTTTGAATTACATGTTTTACCATGAAATGGGTCCCGGGGTCCTGCAGTTGCAACATCCTAAACCACTGGGAATGTTTCGTGTTGGATCCCAACAGGATGCTGAGTCGATAGAACTAGGGGCGCTGTAATATCCATAGACTTCATTCTGAGGAAATCCGAGGAAAATGTGGATATTAGTCATTATCATATATTATGATTCAATGGAGACATGATATTAGTAATTATTCCCTGCTTCTTGGTTACTTTGTATGCCAGATATCTCAGAAGATCTACTACCAACACGCCTTCAGCGCTTTAGTAATTATTAGTAATAAAATGTTGATATGTCATTATCATTCAATGGAGACATGATATGTGTACTTATGCTAATAATTGTAGCATACTTGCTGGTGCGGCACTGGGCATATAATTAATTGGTAACAACCATGGTCATAATCTAAGCATATGGGGCCCTTATGACTATTATCCACTACCTTGAGCTGCACCCCAAGTATACTATGGTTATTTCTTAGGGGGATATAGAAGTTATGTTGCGCACCTAAAATGTCTCTGTTGTTTTTCCCGGATAGGAAAAACATGAAAAACCCATGTTCACTACACAATGTGTAGTGGTGTGGTTAAGTCCAGCAAGGTACGCCATTAACCGCTCGGACTTCAAAGCGTGCTTTGCAAGGCGGGGGCTATGGAAATCTATGGAAATCTATGGAACATGGCCCATTTTCAGACGATAAAATGATGATTTACCTATCAAAAATCGCGAGTTTCCATAGCTATGGCATTACCAGAGGGCAGTCCCCCTGACACCGGGAAGGCTTTATACTTTACTGAAGCAACAAAGAAACATTGTTCAGGGTGAAAGAGGTTGCGATGAGAAAGTTTGATTCTGTAACCAGTCGGAACCCAGGAGGCTAAGAATAGATGTGGCATTCCTGACATATTGGTTTACCGGCTTTCCCATCAACGGATAAAGATGTTTGGGGATTAGAACCAACAGGTGCTATTAGCCCCCCACCACCCATGCAAAAACCACAAAATCCTTCGCGGGTATCAGCTCGAAACCTTTTCAGTAGGATTTTACTGTTCCATTTTTGGCTATATAGTTGGCCATATCGTTGGCTCCGTATCATTTTCTATACATACATCTAGAATCTACTGTCCATGAATTTAGCATAATTTAGCAATAATACCATGGTTATATCATATAGTTGGACATATACCGGACATATCCTGGTTGGTGGTTTGGAACATGTGTTATTTTTCCAACAAACCACCAACCAGTGTATGTATATATATACATATATACATATATATATATCATGTATCTATTAAGATCCAGGTCCAGATATGTCCCACCAACTTTCCGATCTGTCCAGGACAGTGGTGAAGGAACAGTTTGAGCCACTCGTTGATAGCTGGGATCCGACGAAGCCGAAGCCTTCGCTGTCAAACGTGGCTGGAAAATATTCCAACTAAACGGAGTTGTTTTATGTGTGTTTAATGGGAAAATATGGGAAAATCTTCGAACTAGATGGAGGTTTTTTTTCTTTTCCAATGCCTGAATCATGGGATACGTCCATGATTCTATGTCTACCACTTGTTTCATGTGTTATTTGGTCACCAAAAATGATCAGATCAAAAATGGTGTTGCCAACTGGAAGGCATCCCCAAATGGAACCCAAAAAAGCAGGACCTTCCCGACCAACAAAGTCCCCAATGATGGTGTCTGGAACCACCGTACAACACCAAGGAAAAGGGACAATTTCAGGTTTGTGAAGTCTCAAATTTGTCAGATACCCAACAAATAAGCAACAAATAAGCAACAATTACTGTAACCAATCATTAACCATCATTAACGAAGACGTTTGGAGATTATGGACAGTTGATTAACCATCATTAACCATCATTAACCATCATTAACCATCCATTAACCATCCATTAACCATATTACTGGAAACCATCCATTAACCATCCATTCACCAACAAAAATATATGGAGATTTCCAGCACAAGTTCCAGCTGGTGATTCGCCGAGGCGTTGGTGTACTCTGCTGGGGGAAGTTCGAGTGCTGTGTTCCCTGCTGGACTCTGAAAGGCGAGGGAATGGACCCTCATGGAATTTACATGGAATTTCCGAATACATTTTGGATATTTTGGGGTTGGATATGTTGGGGGTCAACCCGGTCAACCCTCTTCTCATGTTGAAAAAACATGGGCATTTGGTCGTCGCCTGGCGCTGGATTCATCCCCACCATTTTTTTTCGGATCAGGCAGGAGCTGGCGCGCAATGCCACTGGGGAGAACTCCTTCCAGCCTGGGCATGTTGTCCTCCAGGCCGGCCCGAGGCTCCCAGGGCTCCCAGGAACATGATGGATATGATGGTATCATTGGGATTGTTACCATCATAAAATGGGTTAAGAACTTGGGAATAACATGGTGGTATATACTTGATACACAAGCCCATCGGTGCCATTCTCTTCCTTCATGTTTCATATGGTTTAACCGCCCCACCCAACAGGAAGGGCGCCAGCGTCGCACACCGCAGTGGTACATCGTGAAGCGCGGAAGCGCGTTGGTCTCCAAAGGAGGGTCACTTTTTGGCACTTTTCTTTACGGTGAAGCTGATGGGGGGAACCCTCTGGGAAGTCTGGTGGTTTCATGGGATACAAAGGGGATTCATACCATAGGTTTTTTTGGTAGTTAATGGGATTTGATAGTATGTTATAACATGTTTATACGTAATTAATCATCCATAATCCAGAATTATGGGATTTTTAGTGGGATTTTAGATAACATAGCAATATTTTTCATGGGATTGTTAGCTATTGAAAATTAGATGATTTACCAACTCTGAACATGGCGATGTTGATGTACAAATTTTGACCAATTTCGTGTTGAATTACCTGAGGGCAGGACTCGTGTTTTTGATGGGGATAGGAGGATATGATGGGGGATATAATGGAAATATCATGGAACTGTGATGGGAATATACGAATATATCAATGGTTATTGATATATGGTTTTGTCTGAAAATTTAGTGGAAAGCAGCCAAATTTGGTTTGATCATGATTTCCTCATTCCATTTGGGGATATTCCTTCTGCGGACACTCCGATATAAAAGTAATTTTGGGTGAATATACAAATTAATGGTCATTAATGGTCATCAGTAATGTTTATTCATGTTGTATTACCAGAGAGTATTGCTGAATACCTTTTAATGGTTATGTAGTGTTTAGTCGTTATTGACGATGATTCATGTTGTTTCATTACTAGCTGTTATTGCGAAATGCCCTATTATTGCGTTATTCATTCAGTAATTAATAGTTATTAATGGTTGTTCGTGGTTATATTAATGTGAATGGTTAATTGTGTGTCATTGGTCTTTAATGGCCAACAACAAGCCTCCGTTTTTGGAGGGATCAAAAGCCACGAATTTCTCGTGAAATTGGTGGCTTATTTTGGGTTTGCCGCATTAATTACAACCTACAGGAGGGCCCCCCCTACTTAGCAAAGTATGTTTAGAAGTTGGTTAAAAATCAAAGTCGGGATTATGATAGATCGAACTAATTAGTTCGATGCGGCTATATACCAACTTATCCTCATTTATCTCTCATCTACAAACTCCATTAGTTTGGTAGGTCCCATTATATCCCCATTATACATGAAGTATATCCCATGATGTCCCCATTATTTCCCCGTTTTGTTACTTATTATTTCTCATGAAATTTCCCTACATGGGAAATGTCACTGATATCCCAAAAAATTTTATCCGACTGCCCCTAGGAAGCTCTTGGCCACCCTGCATCGCGGGGATTACTTTGGCGAACGCTCCGCGTGGCGTAATGACAGTTGCAACCCCTCCACCGTGACTGCAGGCGTGCTAGGGAATCAACATCAATCCCTACGGAAATCCTGCTGGTTTTCTGAAGGAAATGAACAAATAAATGGTGGGTTTCTTACCAGTTCCAGATTGGTAATTTAGATGATTGTTACCAGGTTTTGTTGCTAGTTGGGTGCATTTCCCCATTTGGTCATCTTCCACTGTAGTCACTTCTTTACGCGTATTTTTGGAAAACTGTTTGTTTCGGGGCATGTCATTTTTTGGTAATGGAACCATCAATCAGCAAGAGCTAGGGAGTAATGCGATGTCAACAAAGTTGCCATATGCAGATGGATCAAAGCCAGTGAAATTCCATGTTCATACTACAATATTTATTAATGTATATATTGTATATATATATATACTGGTTGGTTGTTTAGAACATTTTTTATTTTCCCCAATAGTTGGTATGATGATCCAATCTGACTAATATTTTTCAGGGGGGTTGAAACCACCAACCAGTATGTATATATATATATATACATATACATATGGGAGAAGAATCATCTATGACCACCAGTTGGTTTGTGCAAACCAGATACCGGAGTTTTTGATCCCTAGTCATCACCAACGGCTCCCAGGCCCCGATGGGTTGCTTTGCCTTTGTATCTGGGATGGAGATGCCACAGAAACGGTGTGAACATGTGTGAACGGGATATATGGTAATCCCCCCCAAAAGGAAACGTGGTTATTTAACATAGCCATGGTATAGATGGCCCATAGAAATAGATGATTTACCTATTAAGAATTGTGATTTTCCATGGCTATGTTAAATAACCAGAGGGTACTTTTCCATTTTTGTGCAGGGGGGTTGCTGTAAAGGGTAATGAAAAGCCACCAACCAGTGGGTGATGGAATTGTCCAAGTGATGGGATGCTCAAAGAAAATGGTTGACCATGTTTCTAGTGGTTCGGCTATTGGTTATGCCGTAACTATACCCATTGTCGTTCCGCTGTTAACCTTTCTGGGTGGTCATGTGCATCAGTTTTGCTTGGGGTGCCCACTCTGGCCCACTCTCGAAATTGATGATTACATGCACGTGCTTGTTGACTGTACCCCTGGTTGCACTCATCCAACCATTCTCAGTTTTGTACATTTTATTGAGAATCTCACTGTCTTTATCTATGTATGACAACTTAATCCCCCCAAATACAGGGTTCATTCAGTCCACGGCCAAAACCAACACCTTCTAAATGAGTTTCATTTGGTTGTGAGTATTTCATATTTGAGGGAAAAGGATCATGTTGAAACCCTCCTGTTTTGCTCAAGCTTGATGATGTTTGTTTCAGAAAAGTCTAGCCCATGTAATCTAGTCATTCGCTCAGGATATCCAAGGATATCCAAGGATTATATCCACGTATATTTCGTCTAATTTCTTGACCTCATGGATGTTCCAGATAGTTTTATCACCATTTTTATCACCCATACTTCCAGGGATTCCGGGAAACAAACTTCACCAGGCATTGATCTGGAGTTGTTGGCCTCCTTCGGTCTGGAATCCCTTGCGGGCCTGGAACAAATGGACCAGGCCGAAAGGGGCCAAAATCACCAGGAAATCCGGAGGAAAAAGCTGATGAAAAGCTGATGAAAAGCTGAGCTGATTTTTTAGGCCTATGTTTCAGGGAATATCCCCACAAAATATGGCCAAGAATATGGTACGTTTACGTACCTCCATTAAAATGGATCCTTAAATTCCCATTGAATGAAGATGAAGATCCACAAGCTATTTTGGGACCAGAGTTTTGACTGCCAATATTGGGATAGAAGGCTTAAAACTGTGGCACATATTGGGATGTTGCGGGTTTGATAATGGGGCAATGAATTATGGGCACTCAACTAGATTAAACTGAAACGGTTTGATTCTTAACATCCTCATCATTGATTTTTCAAATATGGGGATGATGTTTTTTCCAGAAACCTTGCTCTTAAACCAGCCATGATTAACGAGGATATATATATATATATATAATGATATGTAATGGGGATATAGTGGGTATAGCCAACAGTATGATGTGGTTTAGTTCAAAAAATGGGATGGGAGGGGTACTCAAAAATTGTGTCTTAGGGGGAAAGACTATGATAGATCAGGTGGATATTGGGGCACCCTATCAGATTGAACCCATGCAATCAGAAACAAAAGTGATTTAACTAATGAAGAAGGGCTTGGCCAACAAGAGCATTTAACATATTTAACCATCAGCAAACGGGGTGAAAAGGTAGCGGTGATAACATGACGGGATGTCATATTGGCATCCCATAACCCTAATCCGTTGGATCCCCCGGCCCCAATGGGCCATGGAAAGATCGGATCCCCACCGGCATTGGAAATCACAGGAAACGACTCGAAGGCGATTTCCTGGACAAGTTCTCCACCCAGATATATATCTCTGAGCAAAATAGACCAGAATTTGGGATGAGATACTCCCATTACATAGCAAGTACCCTCTGGTAAACATGGAAAAGCGACATTGAAAATGGCCCAGTCGAAATAGTTGATTTACCCAGCTATAAAATGGTGGATTTTCCCATAGTTTTTTGTATGTTTACCAGAGGGTATATGCCCAACGACCATGATATTCCCATGAAATCATACGCAGGATGTGTGCTCCCTGAAGCCCAAAGGCTGGCAGGTGCCGCTGTGGAGTGGCTCAAACAGGGGAAATCTCCCACAAGTTTGTCCCATGGTTGAATTATCCATAGCCTTCAATATGGCCCATGATTATTCAGATGATTTTCCCGTTGGGACCTCCATTTATATAGGAGGATTTCCCAGCTATGTTTCATGATACTGGAGTGGTTCAATGGGCATTGAAAAATGGGAAAATCATTGAACTAAATGATGGATTTTCCAGCTATGTTTGATGACACCAGATGGTTCTGAAAATCAAACCTGGCAATGCGAAATCTGAATGCAACTGGGGAAATGATATTTATCATGAATTACTGTAGGTACCCTACAATTTCTTCGACATGGCCTGCAAGGCGATAGCCTTCAAGTTGGCATCCTCCGTTCACATTCCCATGGAATATCCATGGATCTCCCATTGTCCAAGTACCACAATTCTATGTGCATCCTAAGGAATCCTAAGTGGTTCCTGGATGTTTCGTTGTTGAAACTACATCCATATGATGTCCATTGACAATATCCCATTCTATCCCGTGTTATATCCATGTTTGGGAAATATGATATGCATACAACCATGATATGCGTATCTATATATATAATTATAAATATATATATATATATATATATAATATATATATATATAGTAATCCAAATAAATAAGAATATATCACTGTGTCGGTGGCATTTACTTTCGGATCTTTCCCTGTTGGGTTACCAGATATATACCTATATATATATATCCATAGTATATTATTCCTATGGTAATATATATATAGCAATATTCATATACCCCTATCATACAAATATCTTATTATAAAGGCCTATATATTAAAGCTACATGTGATGCTTACTGCTCCAGGAGCGTTACGCGGTGGACGTCACACGCCTGCGCTGCGTCCGGGTCTTGGGCGAAGGAGCCTTCGGCAAGGCGCGGCGAGTCCAGCGGCTCCAGCGAGGGAGAAGTGGGATGTGATGGTTATACCATAGGAAAATGGAGGTTTTAATGGGAAAACCATAGGAAAACCCATAGGAAAATGGATGTTATACCCGGCCTGGTAAACATAGAAAAAGCGACATAGAAAATGACCATTGAAATAGTGAGTTTTCCCAGCTTTTCATGGTGATGTTCCATAGTTATGTGGCTGTTTACCAGAGGGTATACCACCCATCAACATGGTGAAATATGGTGAAATTGGTGGTTTACTATTGAATACTATTGCTGAAAACCAACATACAAGATGGTTGGTGAATGTGGTTTTGATATGGTTTAGGGATATTGGATATGAATAGGGATAATAATGGAACGAACAATAGTAGGACATGAATGGATATACCCTCCGGTAGTCACAGATATATAAAGCCATTAGATATAAATGCAATAAATATTGGATAGATGGATACGGGTGATATGGGTAATAAATGGATAAAGTTGTGGAATATGAGGAAATGATATGTAAAATGTTTAGTCCTTTTTGTGTGGTTTTACCTGCATCAATGCTGATGATTATCCCCCATAATCGGAAGCCTTATCAGAGGGATATGAATTTGGCAACTGGGGAATGAATCCAGTTGCCAAAATATGATCAACCGAAGCTTTTTACAAGGGGCCCAAAATAAATGATTGGTTAGCACCAATAATCCCAATAACAAAACTGTCTAAAAGGATGTTAGATCCCAATCAGTTGCCCATGGTGTCATCATTGTCACCATCTTGGGACGACCTAAAAAGGTTCATCTCAGAAGTGATTTGACAACTGGATCTACCATAGACCTCCAACTGGGGTGCCTGGTATTGTGATCCCAGGTACCACCAGATATGAATGTGGGTTTTTCCATGGTTTTCCGGTCATGAGCAAATCGTAAAAGTGTCGTTAGACAGTGTCATGTCTAGGGTTCAATTCTTCGGAAAATCCCGGGAATTTTCTCAAAATCCCAAGCAAAATTGAGAGAATTCAGTGATTTCAGGGATTGAACTGGTCACTGGGGATCAACTGGGGATCAACTGGGGATCAACTGACCGAGTCGCCAGGTGTTTCTGCAAGAAGATCCAGTGACACAGGAAAAGTATGCCTTGAAGCAAATTTCCAAACGAGGTGCGGAACATGATCAGAAGTCCCTGTTGGTTGATGAGTAGTTCGGGGATCAATATTCTGGGGATCATCAACAGGAATCCATGTGAAACAACGAGAAACTGACTGTTTGAGAGATGGAGGAAAGCAAGTTGGCTTAGTTCACAAAGACAAAACAGATTGTTCCGCTTGACAGCCCGCTCCCAGTGGGTTGAAAGAACTATGCCCTTTTTGACAGTCGGAAGTTCACTCCTAATGTTCTGAATTTGCTACCAGTTCTCACTGATCGATGTGTGACGATTGTTGCATTTGTCCCCAAACGACTTGACAATTCATGTTTTTGGATAATATGATAATACGGTCAAATCATCCAAAAAATCCGGCATTTTTGGAGCACAGAAACCATCCACTCCACATCACCTTTTGGCGATTGTTTTTTTCGCTGCAGGCATCCGCTCAACCGGCGTGGAGATTCAGATTCGACGCGTGGATGAACATTCATCCCAGCTATGGGCTATGGGCTGAACGGGGTGGGTTTGGACTGCCATTGCAATGAAGAACAAAATCAGGTGGGTTCATTTTCGACGGATCCAAAATCTCATCCTGACCTGCCAAGGAAATGAACGAAATCTGCATGCCATGGTCAACAGCCCCTTCATCGTACACCTGCACGCCTCCTATCGCGATGCGCTTTTTGTGTCCCCTTGGCAAGCACTCATTGGAATATCATTGGATCAAAATCCCAAGTTGCTGTATCTCAAAGGTATACCATCCCTCCAACATAAACCGTGCAACCCTGCCAGATAGGGGATTGATGGATTGGAAATGATTGGAAGACAATTTGTTATTTCAAAAAAATGCTGGTTCTCAGCACCAAACTGTCATTTTGGGGCAGTCTTCCCATTAAAAACGAGCTAGCTGCAGATATATCTACATTCTACTATAAACCCAATACATCACCTACTTATTCCAACCAACTCAGATAAGAACCTGGGGCACCACCATGTATATCCCAAAGAATCGTCCTTTTTCCTAATTGAATCAAATTGAATCATGTTAAATCCCCCTTTTCCTCGTGAAATCCTTCATGTTCTATGGTAAAAAAAAAAAAAACGTTTTTTTCACCATCGTTTCCCAGAAAAATCCATCCAAGGTACATGCTCATTGAAGCCGCCGAAGGCGGCTGCTTAGAAGATGCGCCTCGGCGATGTTGGAGTACCCGGCCTGGTAAAATGGGCATAGAAATAGTGGATTTTCCCAGCTATAAAATGGTGATTTTCCCATAGTTTTTTGTATGTTTACCAGAGGGTAACTGGAACTCTATCAACTAAATATCCCCTTTATCTACAGTTACTTGGCCCATATCTAAACTCCATGTTTGATGTACATAAAGGTACTATATCAACTGGAACTCTCAGTAAGCAAAAAAGGGAGAATTAACGATAGTTAAGTTCCTAAATATGTACAGTACTATCAAAATATAGGGATTATATATGATGATATGATATGGATGTGTACGTAAGTGGTATATACTTGGATGTATTGAATTGGTATTGAATTGAGATACAACTGGGATATAATGGGATATGTCACCAACGATTGTGATTATACGGATGAGGTCTGAAATGGGGTATACCCCCACTTCATGGCACATTTATACACCATTTGATTTTAAGGGTACACTTTTAGACAACCCTGTACGGAGAGCAATGTCGCAAACTCAACTAACCATCACAATCATGTTTTCCTTTGGGGATCTTGAAAAAGTACTGAACAGATCTTTGATTTTCATGTGGGATCCACAACAATAGTCATCATCCCCAATAGTAAGTAGTAGTCTATGAAATTTGGTAATGTGGTAAACCTAACAATAGTCACCATCCCCAAGTCATCACCAAATATGGGTGGTTTGTTCACCATCCCCAAAGGATAGGTGTATTATTGAGTTGCCCACATTATACACGTACCGGGGATGGTGCCAGTGTATGGTTCCTGGCAAATTTAAACATTGTCCATGGAACTCGTGGAACTGGAAGAGAACACGTTGTAACCTACAGCTGTTGTTGGTTCGTAGTGACCTCACCCTATTTGTTTTTTAAGTATTGCAATTTGCTCTTTCAACGGCCCTGCCCACATAGAGGAACCACCGAAAAGCACTTTTCGCCAGGGAAACGCTCGCGCCAGGTGATTTGTTCCCGAGCCAGGCAGAGAAACATGAAGACATGGTCTCAGGACGCTGGCTTCAAAACTCGATGGCTAGATGTTTTCCCCTAAAAATGGAGGTTTTGGAGGGAGAAACATCGAAAATGGGAGATTTTCCATGTTTGGTTACCAGATGGCAGAATTTCATGGGGTAACCATCTCCGGTTTTTTTGTTGGGATACCACTATGGGATGATGAGGGGGTTGTCCAACCCAAAAGCCAGATTTTTTCATGGCTGTCGCGGCGTTAAAATTGGAGTTCCCAGAGATTCCCCATGGTGACAATCCCACTGGAGAGAAACTGACCCGAGTCATGGATAGATCCACTACAGAACCACAGTTTCTGGCGGGTGGTTGGAAGATTTCCGATTTTGTTGTTTACACCGTAGTAAATGATTTTGTCAATGGTACATGCCCTAAAACAATGGGACCGCCGATATTCGTATATATGACGAATGGGAAATATAGGTCCTGCCGTATAAAGTGGTCCGGAAGACTTCTAAAACTCATCGATCCTTAGGGTCAAACTCTTTCGGAGGCTATCCCATTTTTTCTCACCCAATGCTGATCCAAATTGAGCAGCAGTATGGGTAATGAAGCCATGTTCACCCCAGTTTTGACATGTGACCAGTCCCGAGTCGAGGACGTGATGTTCTACGTGGGATGCATCATCGAAGGCTTGAGCCACTTGCACGAGCGGAAGATCGCACACCGTGCCATGGCGTCGAGCCGTACAGCCTCACAGCCTCACTGAGGATGTGATTGCTGCAAGTGATTAATGAATATTAATGATCTTAAAATAGGGCAGTTATGATAAATACTTTTAACTTTAATGATATGTATGCAAGTGATTACCTACTATAGTGACTTGATACGTAAATTCCCTGCAGTAAATTTGCAAAATGATATGGAATTTCATGGTGTTCGATCAATCGACTGCTGTAACTAGCAATTCCATAATGGATTGACATCTGGTTGAGATCATCTCAGAAATTGGCGGAACATGTGCGACTGGTGAATTGTGCACGTTTTCTGCCTTCAACTAAACCAGTGACATGACATACCATGGAATGGTGGGATTTTTCCATGAGCCACATCGCTCACCATGAATTTGGGGAGAATGGGGAGACAAACAGGGGAACCACAGGTGACAAGGCCAAGCGTAATTGAGATGTAGTGGCGTGCTACAATCAAGAATGTATGGATTTGTCTCAAGATATGCGATATGAGTGTGTCTGTAGGTTGATGTAAATCCCATTTGTTGGACCACGCAAAAAAAAACTGGGCAGTGGCTGCGTTCAGCCCCTGTTGGTTGTTGAAGGAAGTTATACTACCCAATGTATTGGGGATTATCAGTGCTGACAGTTGACCATTTGCCAAAGCATTCACCCATACATGTTTCAATTCAACCTGTAATTCCCAGCTGCTACTGTAACAAGCGTCTGGCGAAAATCAGCTGCTGCGGAACTTCGTGGACGACGAGGTGGGAAGCTTGGTGGTGGAGAACCTGGTGGGGCCTAACCACTAGGTTCACAGCGTGGCCTTTGAAGCGCAACTACATCCATGTTTAGCCGCAGGAGAGCAACCCCTGAAGAACTCGCTCAAGGTGAACGCGAGATGTTAGCTGCCCAGAAGCGTTTAGAAGAATAAACAGAAAAAAGGGATGAAAAACCAATTGAGGATGTCAAAGAGCCTGAAGGAACTGATAGCTTTGAGTCCCCCAAAGCCTCCCAAAGGGTGAAAGATGCTGATGGAAGTGAGGAAAAGCATGCAAGTTCCCCGAAGTCCTTTGCACCTCCGTTACCTGTCCAGGCTGCACCTTAGGTGAAGCCAGCAGAGACTAAGGTGGCTTCCTGTTCAGGTGAAATCAGAACCAAAGACGCCAGCACCTGCTCTTGGGACGCCTTCTGAATCTCAAGGAGCAGTTGTTCCAGCCGTGATGGACGTGAATGCGCCGAAGGTGGAATAGAATGTGCAGGCTGTCCCAATGGTGGAACAGAATGTGCAGGGTGTTTCCAATGGACCTCAACATCCTGGTGATCCCTCTTCTACAACTCCGGCACCAACCAGTGCTGCGATCTCTCCGAATGCACCTTTTTTTGATGAACAACAAGTACAGCATTTTCATGAACTTTTTAGCCAAGCTCCTTGGCTATAGCCAGGTGGACTGATGATGATGCCCCAACTGCCGATGCAACCTCCATTAGCACGTCCTTTGTTTCTGGAGCATGAAGAGCGTAGGCGCAGGGTCAAAGAAATATTGGGGAACAACCTCCAGTTTTCGATCCATATGTTCAATCACCTGGTTTTCATGAAAACGCAGAGCTTAAAAGAAATTTAGAAATGATGATGGAAGAGAAGAATCAAAAGCTGAAAGGACGTTTGGAAGCTTTAGAAAGACCTCGTCAAGAGGATGAGCCAAAGTTTTCAACCCCAGATGCCACCAACAAGAAAATTGAAATATCAAAGGAGGCTGCTAGACCTCAATCCGCATACCTAGGTTGCCAAAGCCCAAAGGAGGCTGCTAGACCTCCACCGCAGAACCCAGGACAGGCTGAGACCACCAAGGAGGCCGCAGACCCCCCTGGACAAAGAGCCAAAGGTGGTGGTGATTCAAGCTTCACTGAAAAATCCATGGAGTTTATGGCATTGATGATGGAACCTATGAAAGAAATGCAGAAAATAATGAACGAAGGAAAAGAAGAAACAGGAGTTGTACGAGGTGTGGAAACGATCCGCTCTGGCTCACCTGATCTTCCACTCCTTGCTGCTTGGGAGCCTCAACAAGGGCCGC
>Ga0126342_10008607_pt1 | contig 18296 bp, 16 predicted proteins | sample Cyp1metagenome_FD_92528 | JGI IMG/M metagenome (GOLD analysis project Ga0126342, IMG submission 92528) | Coral microbial communities from Lord Howe Island, Old Settlement Bay, Australia - Cyphastrea 1 metagenome | ecosystem: Host-associated > Invertebrates > Cnidaria > Coral ... | reverse complement strand
GCCAGACTTCGCCACCGCAGTCTGGACAGCACCCTGCACAGCACCCTGCACAGCACCCTGCACAGCACCTTTGCCAGACTTCGCCACCGCAGTCTAGACACCACCCTCCACACCACCCTGGCTCAAAAGTTCGCCACCGAAGACCCCACCTTTGAGAAGTAAGAACCCCTTTAGCTTGCCAGCTATCTGGGGAAAAAAAAAGGTTTCATCCACCCCATACTGGGGATCCAAACATAATTTGCATTTGCTCATTACTGTTCATGGATTTATGACCATTTGGCAGAATGGCTATATAATCCATATGTTGACTCGGAGCTTGCGTCTCGTCGACTCGCCGTCAGTCATCCCATGCTCAGGTGGCAACTGCGGAAGGTCTGCTAAGGCAGCCGATGACGCCGATGGAATGTTGTCCATGTAACGGCGCAAGTGATAGCACAAAAGTTGACCACGATCATGTGCAGTAAATTGCTTGACCTATCACCTTTGCTTGACATTGAAATTTGCCCAGCTGAAACGTGGCTGCAGGCCGGACATTTGCAACACATTGGACCAGTTTGTCATATGACTGACAAATGACCGAAACAAAGAAACCAAGCGTGCAACGGCAAATGCAAAGGCCCTTCTCGATTATAACATGGTTTATAACACCATTTAACTATAGATCAATCTACCATAACCATCCATAACCCCTACTGTGGATGGAAGAAATCCTGCACCAGTTGATAGATGGTTTATCCCATTATTTCTAGGGTTTCAACCATCCGAAGTGGTGCAGGATTTCTTCCATCCATAACTAGTTCTAAAACAACTTAGCTTGGAGGGTCCATATGATTATAATCCCCATGTTTTGCATTTTTTGCTGGTTAATTCCATATTTGGTTGGTGGTTTTAACCATCTTGAAAAATATGAAAGTCAATGGGAAGTATTATCCCATATATTATGGAAAATAAAAAACTGTTTGAAACCACCACCAACCAAATATTTTATTCCCCCCTTATTGTGGATTTAACTATATAATTAAGTTTGGGGGTTACCAACTTACATCAAGTTACCATGCCTAATCCCATCCGAATAGTACACCCCCCCAGAATCCATGGTTGAGTAGGGGAATTACACATATTTGGGACCATGCAATGGGGGTGTAAAAAACATGAGCGGATGGGATGGGATTACACAACATTTGACCCCCGAAATCCAAAGAGATTATGGCGATTTTCGATGCACACGCCCCCAAAAAAACTACAGGATTCAAACATGGAAAACATGATTAAAAAACATTCATGTGTAGTTATTTTTCCTGGTTGGTGGTTTCAACCCCTCTGAAAAAATATTAGTCAATTGGAAGGATTATCCCATATATTATGGAAAATAAAAAATGTTTGAAACCACCAATCAGTTTCTCATGTAATGCTTGTCCACTCAATGGGAATTCCAGGATCCTAAACTGGAGGTACTGTACCATATAAGGCCATATTTTAGGGGTATATCCCCTCACATAGCCCTGAAAAATAGGCCTGACAAAAATGGTAGGTACCTCCAATCAATCGGTTCCTGTTGCACGGCCATTGAGCCACCCCCTGCAATTGGGATGTGAAAAATATCAGGGGATGGAAATGATTACACACCACTTAAGCCAAAACCCAAAGAGATGCTGGTTATGGTTATCTTATGTTATTTTCCATGGAAAACTTATGGCTTAGTTATGGTTGTAGTTATCCATATATACATGGAAAATAACATAACTATGGTTATACTTTCCATGGAACTATCTATATCTTATGTTGTTTTTTTTCTTATGCCAAACAAAAACTACAGAGTGAAACTGTCCATTCCCCCCGTGGAATCTTCCTGAACTGCTGGGGGGTCGTTGGGGCCCTGCTGCAAGTGCACTTCCTCACGGTCAATGGTCCTGCGGCACCAACTCCTACCGTCGGTCCTTTAATGGTGTCTAATGGTCCAAGGGCTAATCACCAACTATGCGAAACTGGGATCTTAATGGGATCTTCATGGGATTTTCATAGGATTTAATGGGATTCTGAAGGATTTAATGGGATTTTAATGGGATTTTAATGGCACATACTGGGATTTAATCAGGTTTTAATGCCATGCGGATTTCCTGACCTTTTCTGCAATTTTTGCGCCTCGGTTTGTGAGCAAAGTTGGTGAACATAACTCCAATAGCTAGCTGGTTGGTGGTTTTAACCATCTTGAAAAATATTAGTCAATGGGAAAGATTATCCCATATATTATGGAAAATAAAAAAATGTTTAAAACCACCAACCAGCTAGGCTTGTAGACTGGTAGATGTATCGAACTAGTTACTGGGACTCACAAACCAACAAACATCACTGGGGGGCACCGGCTTGAAGGATTTAAATCTTTCTTTCCTTCATGTCAACATGGATCTAGCTGAATTGTAATACTTCACCAAACTGAAAAGCATCTATAAATGGACCATGTTCATCCATTTTCCATAACTATGTTGCTCTGCTGGAGGGTGCTAGGCTCACTGAGAACTATCATAATTCACAATTTACCCTCTGGTTATTTAACAGTTCGCCATGGAAAATCCACCCATTCTTAATAGCTAAACCATCTATAAATGGACCATTTTCCATGGCTATGTTAAATCACCAGAGGGTACCTGAAACATAGCTGAACAGTTCGGCCAGCTATGGGGATGGCTCCCGGTGACGGCTTTCACGACCTGAGGTCTTGGTAATTCATCCAGGTGAGTTCCATTACTTCCAACATCTTCCAACCTTAAGTCATACAAGGTGGTGCCCCCGTTCGATAGCTAAGTTGGTGAACATAACTCCAATAACTATGGTTTATAGGTGATATATCTATAGTTAATGGGGTTTATAAACCAATTTATAACTAGGGGGGCACCACCTTGTAGTCCCATGAATATTCCATCAATATTCTAACAATCTTCCGTTTATCTTCCATCAATCTTCCAATAATACTGCCATATTGGAGTTGTTTTCACCAAGTAAGCAATGGATTGGGGGTGCCACCAATCCCAGGATGCACTGACCATGGCTTTGTCGTTAGATGGTTACAGTAAATCCCTCTACAATCAACCTGGGTAAATTGTGATAATTCATACCAGTTATCTCTGAGATGATCATATCTCAAAATAGTTACCATCTGGTTATTTAACATAGCCATGGACAATGGCCCATTTATAGATGATTTCCCATTAAAACCTCCATTTATAGGGGATTTTCCATGGCTATGTTAAATAACCAGAGGGTACTGGTTAGATGGTTAGGGATAATTCTAACCAGTCTGAATTTTCCAGCTATAAATTGAGATAGTTACCAACCACTAACCATGATTTCAGTGAGGTCACATTCAGTGAGGTCATGATTCTCGTGATCAAATTCATCCAGATCAAATCCCATTATATCCCATATATATGGTTTATGACAGGTTAATATTATCAGGATAATGTATATGAATATGCCATTACTATGTTTATGGGAAATTTATCTATATAATATCATCATCCCTTACAATGTTAAGTGAAAATCCCATCTGGTTGGTGGTATACCTACCCCTCTGAAAAATATGAAAGTCAATGGGAAAGATTATCCCATATATTATGGAAAATAAAAAATGTTTGAAACCACCAGCCAGCCATTTATATGCCATTAATCTTCCATCAATCTTGCATTGATATTCCAATCATATTCCAGCAATATTCCAGCAATTAATATTGTATGAATATACTATTATTATTCCATTAATACTTTTACCCTCTGGTAATTTAACATAGCTATTGATAATGGCACATGTATAGCTGATTTACCTTCTAAATATAAAAATATCGTGATTTTCCATAGCTATGGAAGTTTACCAGAGGGTAACCTAGCCTATAACTAACATCTAATAACTAACTGCAAGAGGCTAGTTACATAAGATAACCTAGGTTAGTTATATAACCTCCTTAAAGTAATATAAGATAACCTAGCCTAAAACTAACCTCAACTGCCATTTCTAAATAGTGTATGAATATGCCATTAATATTCCATTGGAGGTTTTAATTCTAAATAATATGCCATATTATTATTGTATGAATATGCCATTTATAGATGATTTTCCAATTAAAACCTCCATTAAATATTGTATTCAAATCAATTCACAGTGGTTTTGGACTGTCACGATCATCCTTGCCGTTTCCCCTCCTGGTTTCTTCCGCCTGCGTGGTGGACCAATGGCAGAAACAAAAACAAGTGAAGCTCCGTGATTTCCTACTTGGTCACCCATAAATCATTAATATGGGAAAAAACAAAGGAAAATTATGGAAAATGGTGATTTAACCAGCAAAAATTGTTAGATTTATAGAGTTTTTTGTCATTGTTTAGCAACATCAATCCATTTTCATATCCCCATTGGACACACATATGACGAAGTGGAGCCCTGGTTTACGATAGCTAAGTTGGTGAACAAAACTCCAATTTCACAATGGAATATGATAGTATGGTACTCATATACGGGAGTAACTATAGTATTTATAAGCCGACAGACATAACTAGGGCGCCCCACATTGTAGCTATATCAGAGATATACATCCAACTTAGCTAACTTTGGGGCACCAAATCCAATATTAATGGGTTTCATTGGTAAGATATGGTGTAATCCCCATTCTTGCTAGTTCAATCCCATGCTTGGTTGGGCAGTTCCACTAAGAAGTGGATATGTAGCCATAGTTCTACAGAACGGGTCCCTGAAGTTAGTGATTTTTCCACTTAAAAAATTCGAGTTCTAGGGATTCTAGGGGTCATATCCCACCTAATTATGGGGGTTCCAGCCATGCTAAAAAAACATCTAACCATAAACAGCACCCCAACTGCACCCCCAAGTATGATTGTGTCCGAAAATGTGGAAATTGCTCATGTTCCCATATTTTTCATGTTTCATGGCCATTGGGAGGGTTTTTTTTGCCCAAATTTCGGACACGTGTTCATCTCCAAACTGCACTTTGAGCCCGCTAATTCATGGGTGTTTAGTGGACGTTTAATGGATATGTAGTGGGACTTACCCTCTGGTAAACTAACAGTTTGCTATGGAACATTGCAACTCTTGAGTGGTAATTCATTCATACATGGTCCATTTTCCATAGCAAACTGTTAGTTTACCAGTGTTTTCCAGATGCTTCACTATTTTGTTTGCTGGTTTCAGCACACAAAAATCATCATTCATGAAAAACACCCATAAATATCTCCATGATATCCACAGTTTTTCGATTTTAGATGGTTTTCCATGGCCCATCGGACCATCCCTGTTTTTCCTTTGGATCATAGCCCGGTGCTCACAAAAAACCACGACCCCGCCGCACCTCTGGCAGTTGTGGGCGGCAGAAGATGATCAAATTCAATGCCCAGGAACTTTGTCCGCCATCCATCCTGAAAAAAAAAAGTGCCATGTAAGGCCCGGCCCGTTGACCAGTTGTAAGTACATTCAAAACAAACAATTTATGACATGGCCATAAGCCATAAGAAAAGTTTATGGAATTTACCAATTAGTTAACCAGTTATGGCCTTTTACCAGTTTTAAGTACATTAAAACAACACATGTATGGAATGTATAATCCCATAGAAATTGGTATTTCCGGCCATAACTGTGAGCATCATCCCGTGGAGTGTTTTTGTGGTTTTTCATGGGAAGATGCGAGGAGATGGGATGAAACGAATTAGATTAACTACTGGTGTGCGTTTCATCTTATATCTAGTACTTAAACCATAGCAAAACATGGATTACCATGATTAGTGATATCTGTCAAAGGATAGTGTAGAGGGCCTCTACGGCTTCCGTCTCCTCTACGGCTTCCGTCTCCTCTACGGCTTCCGTCTCCTCTACGGCCAGGTTGCCGCTTCCATCGAATCAATGTAGAGGGCCTGTACGGCTTCCGTCTCCTCTACGGCTTCCTTCTCCGCGGCATCTGTCTCCGACATCCAGACCATGTCTTCAAAGTGGCGCATCCACAAGGCGTCGACCCCTGAGTAACTCCAGGAGCTTTCCTCAGCTGTGACGAAGATAAATGATGCAAGCGCAGAAGCCTAGAGAGAGGAGAACACATATAGCACGCATCCATTACATGATGAAAGCGCAGAAGTCTAGAGAGAGGAGAACACCTATAGCACGCTTCCATTACATTATGAAAGCGCAGAAGCCTAAAGGTCAATTCCGATCATCTTCAACAGATCATCCAACCCAAACCTTCGGTCTTTGATATTGCCAATCTTGCAAATCTTGCAATTTTGGTGCATATATATATATACATATGTATATATATATATGTATGTATATATAAACATGTATATATATATACACATGTAAATATAAATATATGTGTATATGTATAAATATACATATTATACATATGTATATCACCAATGTTCGTTGCATTAAATCATACTTGTTCATCATCTGAATTCCCCAAGGTTCGGACCGAACCTCAGGAGCTTTCTACTCTTGTTACTTATAACACAGCTATGGAAAAACACCATTTCTATCGGTAAATGGCCCATAGAAATAGATGGTTTACCTGGGTTAACCTATTAAAAATGGTGATTTTCCATGGCGAACTGTTAAATAACCAGAGGGTAAATCAAATCATCAATTGTTGGGTCAACATCATTCATAGCAACCCGCCAAGAAATTCCTCGAAATACGATTGGGCATCTTTTTGTACGACCCCGTTGAGGTTCCACGGATGTCCACGGTCATTTCCCCAGTGATGGAAGTTTTGGTGCGTTTCAGCCATGTTTCAGCTTCACCAGAGACTGAACATCATTCCCAAGATAGCTTGGTGCTTCGTTAATCCCCTGCACAAAATATCACAAAATCATTGAAAAGTTCTGGGTATACGAATACAATATGATACAATCCATGAATCATGGGTCACCTTCAAATGAGATTCATGAAGCTCATGATTGCTTCCTCATAGTTGTGGTCAGTGATATGCAGCATGCATCAGGATGCCAGGTTAAAGATTCGAGTTCCCAGCTGCTTTGAAGAAAACAAAAAACACAGTGGTCCAGTAGGCAAACCTTTCACGTGAACATGACATTTACAGCAACCCAACAACTGTGAACACAAATAACACAGCTGATGCCTTGGAAATCATCGAGCACAGTATATATGCCAATGTAATTAATGTACAAATAAGATCATAATGCAGTAAATCCATTGATAATTAATTTAACCCAAGTCATCACCATTTTGATTTGGGTGCTATAAAATCTATAAACCATCCCCAGTCATGGTAAATATGTGGTAACTTTATGGCGGTTTCATGATTTGACAAATCAATCTGCGGCCCTGAAAAAAACGACCGCGTCCTCTTGGCACAAATCTGATCCTTCTGGGAGAAGATTTCGAAGGAATCCGGGAAATTGTCCTGATTGCAGTGCAGGACTGTGCAAGTAACGTTCCAATTGAGTCGTTTTTTTTTTGGTGAACATAAGCCATCCATATAATGAAACTGGGTGAATCATAGTATGTTTGATTCAATTTACCAAGCACCCATAAGATTATCTTGGGATAGTTGCCCCCACCAACCACCATTCCAGTGAATTCGCAGTGAGATTGTTATCGGGTGACCTGAGACGGTTATTGGATCAACGTTACCCACGTTGTGAATTTCTAGCAGAGCCCCACCAACCGAAATCGGGTGACCAAACCTTACGAAATGGGGAAGCAAACATGATTTGCGTGCTGGATATGGCCTCTTGTTGGGTTCTCTTTCTTACCCTCTGGCAATCGTTTACATAACCATATGGAAAATCATAATGTTTAATGGGAAAATCAACTATAAATAGCCATTTTCAATAGCTATGTTAAATTACCAGAGGGTAACTTCATGGGGTGTACTGGCGTATTTGTTTTTGTTTGCCTAAGCAGGCCTCTCCTGGTCTGTTCGATCCATACTTTGCGATTCTTTCCTTGTTCGAATTCATGGATTTCAAGACCAGTCTTGGATATCACATTGAGAGAAAAACAACTTATTTTTTAGTTGGTTGCTATATCCCATCACATAATCAGCATGCAATAAAATTTGTCGAACCTACTAAACCTGTGGGTTTACCAAGATGTCCTGCAGTAACATGTTCTGTTCCGTATTTTCGATTCATTCCATATCGTTTTCCATATGTTCCACAATGTTGTGCATATTTTTCATAATTCCAATTTTCGGCATTGCTGCAATGTTTATTCTTTGCCTATCCTCCGGCACTTTTCTCCTCACATCCAATTAATAGTTTTGCATGTGTTTACTTTCCAGTTTGTATTTCCCAGTGCTTTCGCATGAATGTCGGTCCTTGCGCCGGTTGCCAGCATCTTTCTCGCAGGTCACTGGTTTCGCTGGCCTTAGCGTAATCGCAACATGGAACAGCGGGGTGAAATTTGCCGCTATGAATGGTTGCGATACTTCGCCATTCAATCCAAAAATGTTAAGCCATCATCTCATAAAAAAAGAAAAAAAAACATTCATATGCCACTAATGTTCCATTCAAAAATTACGTTTATTTATATGCCATTAATAGAATTATGCATATATCTATATATCTATAACAAGTTTGATCATCCATCAATATTCCAATTGTTTTCCCCTTCATACTTCATTGATCTGCCCCTCCTGCACCCGGCCCCCATATTTTTTGGGCCGCCCCGGCGTCACGCACTTGAGCGGGCCATCCTCTTGAGACTCTTGAGGGCCGATCACCACCTCCTACGCTTGAGCTCGCTGCCGGGGGTGGTTTTTTTCGGTCACCTTAGAGCACTGTTGGGTTCATGACACATAGATCGATGGATAGAGACAGAGAGAGAGAGAGAGAGATATATATATATACGTATATATATATATATGTAGTCAATCAATCAATGATCAATCTGTATGTATATATATATATATACGTATATATATATATATATAGTTAGATGATGCTATAAACCAGCTTATTCTGCCGGTTTAGGTTCAGCAACTTATGCGGAGGTAGAACTGGGAGGACAAAATCCAATCGGAAATGATGAACATGACCATGGTAGATGGAGGCACATTTTTTTCTACAATTTTGGGCCCCCAAGATAGCGTTCAGTTGGTTTATAACTCCAATTTCACTATGGTTTATGGTACTTATAACCATAGTTAGATGGGGTTTATAAACCAACTTATAACTGGGGGGCCCCACATTGTACCCTTGGAGTTTTGGTACATTTCATGACATTTCTCCAGTTTTCATGTTGAGCAACTATATCTATCGTTAGATGGATTTCGGGGAAAAAACAATACATAACTGGAGGACACCGCATTGTCGTCTACCCTGCAGAGAATACCACTACTTGGTGGATGATTGTAAGTAGATGTAAGTAGGTTATATGCCTATAATATCCTATACCCTCTGGTAAACTAACATAACTATGGAAAATCACAATTTTTAATGGGAAAATCCACTGTAAATGGTGATTTTCCATAGTTATGTTAGTTTACCAGAGGGTAATTCCAGTTGAGAAGGAAAACCTGTTCCTCTCCCAACGCACAAAAATCAGGTTCTGGTCTCACTGCGTCACATAGCGCGTCACTGGCTGGGAAGTCCTTGCCTATCATGTCTTCGTGGCACTTTTTAACGTCTTTCTCCGGTGTCCGAGGACTGTATTTTTGGTGCAATCTACCCGGCCTGGTAAACATACAAAAAGCTATTGAAACTCCATTTATATTGAGTTTTCCCATTAAAAATTGTGATTTTCCATAGGTACTCATAGCTGGGAGATGAACCACCAAGTATTTTTTACGTAGCGAACCAGGTTGAAAATCTCTCCAGATCTCTCCAGAGTGTATAAAAACCAGGTGGAAAATCACCCCAGATCACCCCATGACTGTCCCATTCCCATTGAAATGTTGGGATTTGTCATCGCTAATTACCAGAGGCTACTTGGAGAAGCATCCCACTAATCCAAGATAATCCAAGTACTGCTTACCCTGGCTAATCAGGTCCCCGGTTTCGTGGAGTATCCCATCTTTATCACTGGGCAACCCGACAAACACATTTTAAGCTGGTTAAGAAGTTGGTTTAGTTTCAGAATTTCACCCCAACAAACGATGTATATGCCCAGAGCCTACCATACACTCCACTTATCAAAGTTATAATCCATTCCTTCTATGTCACACCACCCATAATTCATGGTTGAGTAGAGGATCTACACACATTTGGGACCATTTTGGGTGTGCTTGATATTAGGAGGATTGAAATAAGTTAATAACTATAGTCATACCCGCGCCGCAGAGACCCCAACCAAAATTCTCCTCCAGTCCGACCAAGGTTTCATCGATGGCCACTTTGCAGCGCAACACGTCTGAGGCCTTCGTTGGGTTGGCAAACGAGGATCTAACCATCAAAATAGTTCGAAATGGCCATTGAATAATCACTGGTTGGTGGTTTTAACCATCTTAAAAAATATGAAAGTCAATGGGAAGGATTATTAATATATATATATATCCCATATATTATGGAAAAATGTTTGAAACCACCAACCAGTATATACCCAGAAGATCATGAGACAAAATGGTGGTTTGACCACCAGTTTAATGGTGATTGAGCCATCAAACATGTGGATCAAAACATCAAAACATGGGAATTGAACAGCTGGGAATGGGGCGATATTGAACATACCCTCTGGTAAACTAACGTAGCTATGGAAAATCACCATTATTAATGGGAAAATCCACTATAAATCACCATTTTCCTATGGTTTTCCTATGGTTTTCCTATGGTTTTGACATAACCAAAGGGTAGAACTGGTACCTGCTTGCTGATCTGAGCCGAGCCAATTCCCCAGAAAGACCCGCCGTGGTCGATTTTTTGCACTGGGAAAATAACAAGTCATTGGAATCGATATAATCCAGGCAACAATATCCATAGGTATGGTAAATAATAACACATAATAACTTAAATAACCATAGAATAAGCATGGTTTACCCTAATCCCCTCTTTATAATCTTTATAATCTATGGAAACCCAAGTTTCTTTGGAGGTCTTATTAAACAGGGGCAAGCTGGGGTGTGCAAGTGGTTGACCAGTGAGCAGCAATTCCCTGGTTAATATGAATGAATTCCCAGCTCCTGGACGGTGCGAATCACCAATGTATTGGGTAGCGTACTCCTATATTGCACACATTGGCGAAAATGGCCCATTTATAGTGGATTTACCCGTTGAAAATGGTGATTTTCCATAGTTATGTTAGTTTACCAGAGGGTACACTATCTTATGTGGTTGGTGGTTTTAACCATCTTGAAAAATATGAGTTCGTCAGTTGGGATGATGACATTCCCAATATGAAATGGAAAATAATCCAAATGTTCCAAACCACCAACCAGATATAATCATCAACCATGTCAACCACCAGGGGTTTTGGACACTTGCTCAAAGGATAAGCAAAATCAACATGTTCTCTAATGGTTTTCATGGTTTTTCCCCATAATGTGGGACGTGCGTTCAAACAGCGGCCCACAAATGTGGGGATACGTACTTGAAATGCTTCCTGCTAAGAGTGCTCAAATGAAAAAAAGGACAGGAAGTGGGTTCTGAGGTGGGTTGCAAATTCAAAATAAAAAGCATGAGGCTTCTCTAATTGGTGGTTTCAACCCCTCTGAAAAATATGAAAGTCAGTTGGGATGATTATTCCCAATATATGGAAAGTCATAAAATTCATGTTCCAAACCACCAACCAGTTCTACTAAAGAACCCCCCTGTCTGACTGCAAAAAACAACCGCTTTTGGTTGACTCACAGCATTTTCATGCATTTTCAGCAGTGCTCCCAGCAGTGCTCTCAGGAGTGCCTTGCCCACCGGCAGGTATTTGCGGGTCACGCACACCTTCTTGTGATCCGCTGATCGGACCGTGAACCTCACAAAAAAGGTGCTGAATGGAGAGCTGAAGGGGATACATCTGGGTAAATGAAAATCATCGCCGTAGCTCACAAACCTCAAGGCTATTTCAGGATAGTTGCCCTACTAACCACTATTCCAGTAAGGGAGACCAGTGAGGCCGTTACAATTTATATATATCCAGATACAGGGAATGATGACCAGTCGGATTCCAAGAAACATCTCCAGTTCGGATGAACCCATAGAGAAAGACACAAATAAACATCATCTGGAGAGCAAATCCAGGACTGGTTGGTGGTTTTAACCATCTTGAAAAATGATGGAGTTCGTCAATGGGAAGGATTATCCCATATATGATGAAAAAAAATGTTTGAAACCACCAGCCAGAGGATTGTCAGTGTTTTTCTCCTAAAACATGGGTTTCCCCGTTACAAACAGGGACTGGGAAATGCGGACTGGATCACAACCGGATCTTACCATTTTTGGCTTCAACGGCTTGGGGCGTTCATAATACTTTGCCATGGAAGCTATGAATGACTGAATTCGATGATTTATACCTATCAAAAACGGCGGTTTTCATGGCAAACCGTTAGTTTACTGGTGGCCACAATTTACCTAAAAGCAGTCAAAAATGTGTTCTTTATTTTTCTCTTTTCATCTGTAACATAATGTTTTCATTGCAACAACACCCAACAACACCAACCCCCACACCAAAGAAAAAACACATAAAACAGCATAAAACATATCAAGATTGCATCAATTTATCTAAATTCCTGGTGGCTCCTCCCAGTTAGTAACTAAATTATAACCTCAGTTTAAATTGTAGCCTACTTATCTTATTGAATTCACATGAGTTATATAGGCAACTGGATCGAGCTGGGGTCGAGCCAGTTCCACCCCATGGATCCAAGCCACTCGCGAGTGTTTGGACAGGTGAGCTCTGCAAAGGTGTTGTAACACCTGGCGGGGCAAACTTCTTCATGGAGAGGATTGTAAAGGTACAGTTATGGCCCGAAATACCAGTTACTAACAAAACCCCATTTATGGAATGTATACTCCCATTTGTAACCAGTTATAACTGCTAAACGGCCATAACTGTAGTAGCCATGGAATTTTGATGGTGTATACTGCTGGATAGTGAAAGGGTTTCGGCCATCAAATGGTGATATGATGGAATATCAATGAATAGAATAGGGTCTTACTGTGAATTAGATTAATTTATATTCCATTTACATTATTATATTCCATTTATTAATATTCATCTTTAGTATTCATGTATTTTCATGATCAAATGGTTGCCCCCCACAGATACAAGGCCGGGCGATCCCCAATGGATGATTCAAAAACTATGGCTGAAGGATGGCTGATTTTTTTCAACTGACACAACAAAAACTGAAAACTCAACAGATCTGCATAGCATTGCATAGCTGTGCAATCCTAGAAACCCGTGAAATTGAAGAACTTGAAGCCATTCTCATGACCCCTGAATCCACTGAACCGTGCATAAAACGGCTTAGAGAATTTAATAGAATTCTGATATCGGTTGGTGATGGTTGGTCTTAGCAGCTGACGTGCTGACAATCCCCCCAAGATATTGTATATTGGGTCGTGCAACCCCCGACACAATCATCAACTAACTAACACTACGTAATTCATAATGTCTTTGATGGTTTAAACCATGACAAAGTTCAAAAATTCCCATCTAGAATCAAGTAGTGTTATTTTTTTTTTTTTATGAACCATTATTCTATGAACCGCTTAAACCCAAATCGTTTCGAAAAAAGCACTCGTTTTTGGTGCTAACACTCTCCAAAAAATCTTGAACCACTCAACAACAACGGTTTTGAACCTCCAGGATGGTGCCCCCGAGTCATGATAGTTGGTTTAGTTTCACCCCATGAATGCGATATAGATTATATCTACCATAAACCATAGAATTCAACCACAAAAATCTGCGGCGTTTCTGAAGGCATTCTGTACTCACGGGGGCCCCATCCTGTACTCACCACAGCCATGGCGGACCTCTCTTCCTCAATCTCCAACTCAGCCAAGTAGATGGCCTCCATTCCTGCGCGATGAGACCAACGGGCCGCATCTGAGCTGGCACAAAACGACAGAATAATGGTTTATAATTTTATTATATAATGGTTAATAATAGGATATTTAGTGGGTAATCATTAAAACAATCTTAGGTGCCCTACAAAAAAGGACAAATTCTTAGTTGATGAACGTAGATAATCCCATACAAAAAAAATAAACGATTCAGGATTAGTTTGTACCCATCCAAGGTTGACCTATAGTAATGATGGTTAATAATGGTCAATGGGATATTAAATGGGCAATATAAATATATATATATATATATTATTCAGAATTATTCCCAATCAGTAGATGTTCCCATTAAGCGATCACTATTTCCAACTGTCTGTGCAGTGAGTTGTAGTGATGTTGAAAACTGTCAGCATTTTCCAAAAAGTTCCGGTTAGTTGTCCCATCCATGTTTTTTTCAAACAAATCCAATGATTTTCCCCATTAATCACCATTAATCACCATTAATCACCATTAATCACCATTTTCCCCCTGTTTTCCCGTGATTTTAGGCCCAAGTCGCGGCTCCTGGCTCCACTTTGCCTTCCTTCTCTACAACCCATGGCTCGGGACAATGGAAGGTGAGGTCCATTCCCCAACCGCCTCAGTGACGCCGCGCCCGTTTTTGTGACGAACGAACGCCGCGGACATTTTTTCACACCGAGGATTTACTTCAATGGAAATGGATGGAACCTGGTACCCTCTGGTAATTTGTTACAGTATGTTACAGTTTGCGAACTGGAAAATGGCCCAGTCGAAATAGTGGATTTATCCAGCTATAAAAACATGGTGATGTTCCATAGTTTTTTGTAAGTTTACCAGAGGGTAAATGACATCGATTGAATTCTATTTCATATGATCCTGATCAAAATTGTTGATCCCGGTCCCTTCCTCTGTTCATGTCAAGGCTCAAAAATTCATGAGACGGCCGCACTGGCAGGATTGGGGGGCCCGCTAGCGTCCCGCTAGCCTTCGATCTTTATGAGGCCTTGGCCTTGACCTACAATCCTGATGGCTTATGATATTTTCATCACTTTGATGTGCTAATTTGAGTTCCTCCCATTAAAATATACGGGAGGGTTGTTGATTCATTCTGGTGTCTTGTTGGAGTTTAAACCATTTGAAACCCACATGTTTGATGGTTACCCCAGGGCCATGGGCCACTGGGGTTTACATAGACATAGATCTAGAAAACTCATGTTTTTTTCCCTGAGAAAATGATCGACACATGTTGGGTTTTCCACATCGAACTATTAGTTTACTGGAGGGTAAATCATCTGAAATCATTAGATTCCCTGAACAAAATCAAATTGTTAGCTGGTTAGTAGGTATCCCTATTGAACTCGCAAAAAAGATTGTTCAGGAATTAACTACCCATTCAGTTGGTTCACCTTGAAATCCAGTCAGCATTTTTGAGCCAAGGGACCAGGAATGTCCGTGCGATTCACACAGACGTTCTCACCTGGGGCGGTGAAACACAGCCATGGAAAGTCACCAATTTGTAGGTGGTTTACTCATTCAACATGGCAATTTTCCATGGCTATCTTTCATTATCGGAGGGTGCATATATACAATATATATATATACATATTATTTTTAATTATATTTATGCATATATATATATGCTGAATATATATATAATATATAATATATATATAACATGATTTCTGTATACATCAGCTGGTGCGTGTGTCTCAATACTCCGCTGGAACCGCAAAACGACGGGACAAAAAAATGGGACACGACAGGGCGAGTCGAAATGCCATGGAAATCTATGGGATAACACACTGAACAGTGGGATTGATATGGAAATCATGAAGCTACCGTTGAAAATCTATAGGATAACATGGAAACAATTGACAAACACATGGAAATCTATAGCTTAATGACTAATGGTATGTTTCATGTCAAGTTTGATTGAAATTTAGTGGGATAAATAATTTTAATATGGAATGGTTTATGAATCTCCTAAAAACTGAAAACTATATGAACGTGTGGCTATGTGTGGCTACTATAATCTATCCAATTACGGGCTTCAGAAACCCTTTGCATCACTGTACTGATCATCTAAGGGAAAAGCTGACAGGAAACCACCGTATTTGATGGGCAAAACAATTTTCTTGCTGCATCCAATGACATGAGGGTTGGATATGATAAGCGCTGGTTGGTGGTGTCAACCCCTCTGAAAAATATGAGTCCGTCAGTTGGGATGATTATTCCCAACTGAATGGAAAAATAAAATTCATGTTCCAAACCACCAACCAGGATCTTATATGCTCTTATATGATCCTACATGTTTGGGGGTCCCTCGAAATGTGCTGTGTAAACGACTAAGGCGACAAGGCGACCCTGCAACTGAAGACCAACATCGTCAGGGTTTTACCCCACTAAGTTCATAGAATTCAACAAACATATGGATATTTAAATTACTTAGTATACCCACCCACCCAAATAAAAAAAAAAAAAACTATTGGAATTTCCTGTCCAAGCCAAAATAAAGATACCATTTGGTTATTTAACGTAGCTATGGAAAATCACAATTTTTGATAGGTAAATCATCATAAATCCTCTAAAGATGGACCATTTTTCATAGCTATGTTAAATAGCCAGAGGGTATATTCCATCAAATTCCCACTATATCCCCATGATGATTGATATATATATATATATCCCCAAGATCATCAATTACTTTCCCACTGTAATCACATTTAAATCCATTGTTTTCGCACAAAAATCATGCGATTTCCGAGTCTGAGGTGCCCTGGACATGGACGTGGAACTTGTCCCCATAGATGTCATCGCGCCGATTGGCTGCCTGCGATCCAAAAAAAAACTGAAACGCCCCAGAGCCATGCCATGCGACCCAGTGACTGGGCCATTTACCAATTATAAATGGTTAAAAATTGATGGGCCATATTAATGTTAGTTAACTAGTTAGTAAATGGATTATACTTGGGATATGTGGCCACAACAATGTCAACTCCAGATTTACCATCTGGTTATGACTAACATAGCCATGGAAAATCCCCAAAATAAATGTAGGTTTATAGCTGGGAAAATCATCTATTTCTATGGGCCATGGCTTCCATGGCTATGTAACAAATCACCAGAGGGTATAAATTCATGTCTGAAACTCCAACGAGGATCATCCGACTGAGTAAGTGGCGTAGAACCATAGTACTTGGAGGTTTGATGGAGGTATGATAGGGATATGGGTATGGGTCAATACCTATTAATACCATTTTTAGTGGGATGAACATCCATAAATCCCAGCTATTTTGATGTGAACAAAAGGGGACCGAGGTTTTGACCCATACCAGGTGCTACCCCCTGCCCTGAGTTCATCTATCAAAATGCTACCAGCTTTTTGTGAACATCTGCCCCACATTTAGCCAAAAAACATGGGAAAACCGTGGGAACATGGTGATTTAATGCTGATTTCATGGGATTCAATGAGGATTCAATGCTGATTTCATGGGATTCAATGAGGATTCAATGGTGATTTAATGGGATTCAATGTGATTCAATTGCAGAATGGGGCCCCCAAGATAGCTAAGTTGCCGTATAAGTGGCTTAACTATGGTGTATGGTAGATATAACTATAACTATAGTTAATGAGGATTATAAAGCAATTGTTAACTGAGGGGCACCATCCTGTAGTTACCAAGTGTTTACCAAGTGAAATCATTCTTCATCAGCATTGATACCATTAATGCTTGAATTTCTTTAGAGATACACTCTAGTAATCAAACATGGCAATTGTAAATCCCTCTAAATGGAAGTTGAAGTTTCTAGCTGGGATAATATCCAATCTTTGATAGTCCACACACACCAAAAAACACCTGTTGCTGGTGATGTGTGATTTTTTGTCCATTTATATCACAGATGAAAGGATAAAAACTAAACTACATCCTACTATGGTTCTACACCACTTACTCAAGCAGTGTTTATAATCCATGACAACCCATTATAATCCCTTGATATGGGTTTGTCTGTAAATAGTGTACCCCTTTTTACCCAATGGTTTTGCTGATCATTATCCCTATTAAATGGCTATTTCATTGGGAATATACCCTATTTTCAGACAAACCTGGTAATTTAACATAGCTATTGAAAATGGCCATAGAAATAGTGAGTTTTCCCATTAAAATTGGTGATTTTCCATAGTTTTTTGTATGTTTACCAGAGGGTATAATATATTATAATCCCTTGATATCCCTATCATGCCTCCATCAAACCTCCAAGGTGAACCGAGCAATCTGTTCAAAAAATGTCGAAACGTCCATGAAATCCGCTATGTTCAGAACGGGATT
>Ga0126342_10008606_pt1 | contig 18297 bp, 16 predicted proteins | sample Cyp1metagenome_FD_92528 | JGI IMG/M metagenome (GOLD analysis project Ga0126342, IMG submission 92528) | Coral microbial communities from Lord Howe Island, Old Settlement Bay, Australia - Cyphastrea 1 metagenome | ecosystem: Host-associated > Invertebrates > Cnidaria > Coral ... | reverse complement strand
TTAACAGTGTGGACCGTTCACTCGATATGTACATATATGATCTTTATATATATAGATATATCTCTGCTGTGTGAGCCCAACGATGCGGTGCGGGCGGTTGCCGTCGCGAAGCGACGTGAATATCATGTACATTCATGTACCATATTTAAATAAAATTTGGGTACACTGAAAAACCATTATATTAGGATGTTTCAGTGTTATTCTCTGACTTCTTGACTGCATTTGGACCAATGGAATGAATGGAATGCTCCTGCACCCACCAAATCTGCATGCTGCCCCACCGCACATAGCAACAGGCTGCGAGGCGCCACTTTGGCAGAGTTGTGAGTGGTCCTTCTTGCTCTCAAATCGTTTAGCACCGTGGAAGGTAAACAGCGTGTCATCTCCGAGTTTCATTGCTAAAAAGTGTGCCGTTTCTCTCACGGGTTGGTTGCAGCTTTGATACCCGCAGGCAATGTAGTTGCTGATCATGTGGTGGAACTATGTGCAGTATGTGCAGCTCACATCTCGATTTGTTCAATTTGTTCATTTGTTCCCCGACGGAGAGGGGGGACGGGCTGAGCACAACTGAGGGCACTTTGGGCAACTGATAATCCCTGGATCTCATGGACATTTTTGACATCACAGAACGTCAAGAGAATGTCAAAAATGTCAAAACATCCTTTGCAATAGATTCAATAGATTGATTGTATGGTATGAAAAGTACTAATGATGATGATAATCACAATCGATAATTATGTAACAATAACAGTAAGAATAACAACAAGAGTAAGATCATATGAGCTCTGCGTATTGAGGCTCAAACCATGGGAAGGTGGCCCAAGACCACCACCTCTTCTGTTTGCACCAGACACTGCAGCCTGGCCATCTCATGAAATCGCTGTCATCCGCTGGCCGTGTTTTTTTCCAGCGAAATCCGATTCTCTCCAAGTTATGTCAGAGTGACACTTGACCGGTGGTGCTCCAGAGTAGAAGTCTAGGCTCTGAACCTGAGTGGCTGAGTGCAAAGAAAAATGCAGCGCAGATTCCATGCCAGCCAGTCTGACATGTCTAACATGTTGTGACATGTTGTGACATGTTGTGAGTGACATGTTGTGACATGTTGTGACAGTGACCTCCAGCTTCAAGGCTTGACAGCTCTGGACACGAGCCTCAGATCACTTGAACGTCAGTGCTTGTCGACTGTAGAAACCACTCCAAACATCTCCAAACAAAGTTGTCCATGTTTTCCGACAGCTCGATGTTTCAGATATTTAGAATATGTTTAATTAATTTTAAGTTGATTGTTTTCTGCTGTGGATCCAAGCAACGCATTCTGGTTGACTCTCTGTACTCTCTGTGCATCGTCGAGGTAGTCGAAGCCGAACGCACCAAGGTGCCACCAGCCAGGTTTCCCAAAGGTTCACCGTAGGCACGAGAGATCTCACGGAGGCATCGCAGACATTGAAAAACATCGATCTGACATCACATGAAACATGAAACAATATAAAAATATAATATAAAACCTTCATCCATCATACACATCATTTATCATATTTATCTGGGTCAGTTCATCCTATGTCACTTCATAAACATTTATGAATAGCAAACTATGGGTGTACAACGGTGTACAACGGTGTGGCCTGCACCGGCCCGAACTCCACGGACTGCCCCAGGGTCCAGAAAAGCAGCCGGTCTTGCAAGACCTTTGCCGAAAAAGATGTACCAAGATGCCAAGATGGAAGGGATCTTCTAATGTGTCATCGTCACTTTGGTATTTTGATATATGTTGATATATTTTGATTGTGCCAAAGTGACGATCCTTGTCAGCAGCCAAGTGTGATACAAGAATACAAATGATCCAACCAAAAAAAACATGTGAAACAACTGCCGTGCCACAAGCTTCAGATTGAAATCCCATGATCAAAATAATAGAAAACTCCGTTTCAGGGGCAATCTGTACCTCACAGCAATTGCCAGGCCACAAGCACCACTAAGTCATCCTGCGAGAGCCAGAGGCCGAGTTTTTACGGCTGGACTGATTCCAATCACTTTGTATCGCTTTGTATTTGCTGATTTTTTGCTGCTCAGCAAATCCTGTCACCATGTCTCAGCCCCATCCCTTCACAGTGTCCTCAAAGGCCAGAGCCACTGCTGAGCTTTGAACTGAGCACGAAAGACTGCGACATGCGAACTGTCGAAACGAAATATGTCATGGCCTTGAGGCCCCGGCTACTAAGCCGCAGCAAAAAAGCCATGTTCCCATGGAGCGAAGCAAACCGGAATTTAAGCAAGCAAAATAGGCAAAACAAGAATGATAAGAATGGATTTGTGATGTGTTAATGGATTTGTGGACGCGTGACAATAACTACAAACAATCAAGATCCTGTTGCAGCTGTAAGATCGGCACTCGGTCCCCGCGATGAAAAGTTGTAGGTGTACGAAGGAGCCGTCGGACCCTGCTCTAGGTTGTACAATAAAACTCACGTTCCAATGTAAAAACTCATTGTCTCATTGCAGGCTTGGTGTGGAACTGGGCTTCTACATGCTTCTGCGACATGCCTGAAACTCCTGGGGAATCAAGGATTCAAATGGATTCAATAGAATTTAAAAACAATTAGAAACATGTGCCTTGGAGCCAGCTAAGCGATCACCCAACCTTGGAACTCTCAATGGCACATGGGTGACCGGGGAACAGCAAGTGATAAGCATAGTACAAGCAGTACAACAAGACTCCACACAATGGCAGGGGTACATGCACAAGTGCTTCACAAAATTCTGTTGCACAGCCACACACAAACTGAGAAATTGCTAAATCTCCTCCTGGTAATTCCTGGTATCTCTGGTCTGTTTGGGCCTCTCTGTGAGATGATGATAACTCTGAGACCGGACCAAAGTTTCAATTCCCGGTCTTGTGTAGCAAAACGTAGTCCTGACGATGACAAAGGCAAAGCGCAAGGATGCGCAAGGCAAGCGCCAAAGACTCCGGATCAAAGATGGTCAAAGATGATCAAAGTGTGCCTTGACCAGAGGAAGGTGCTGAAGGTGCTGAAGGCGCTGAAGGTGCTGCCTCAGTCGAAAGGTGCTCAGGGCCTGCCCGCGGGGCCCGCGGTGCATTGCCGTTCTAAGCGTCTTGGCCAAGCGTTCGCAGCGGCCGCCAAGAGATTGCTGCTGACTGGACCTGGACCGGAGAAATTTCACAATCAGAAATCCAAATTAAAACTCGTGATTCCACACTCCAAAAAAATCAAAAAACGATCTGTATGAATCTGTATGATATAAATTGATATATAGTTTGATATAATGATCTGTAGCAGTGGAGAGAGTGCAACACTGACCTACAGGAGCAACCATGAATCAATATGAATCAAAAAGAAAGATCGGTGCTTCTTGCTCTTCAGGCCACGGCCGCCACAAATCGATCAACCACAGCTGATCACCACCCAACACAGCATGACGTCCATCCTGGAAATCAGTGGAGGGATGGATGTCATAGTTGTAGTATGTTGCTGGAAGATGCTGGAAGTGGATAAATTGGATAAGGATGGATAAGGGGTCTTCAATGTGACATAGTGTGACATAGTGTGACATAGTGTGACATAGTGTGACATAGTGTGACAATAGTGTGACACATGCACTATGTCCAGTCTACCGAGAAGTCGACAGCATATCCACAGTATTGGACAGTTTTGCAGATCTCCTCGAGGACCACCATCAAACGAGCCTCTGCCTGACATACACAGTGCTGGAATGGAAATTCAACATTGACATTTAGCACGTGTCAACGCGTGTCAAAAGGATTGCTGTTAAATGCTGTAAAATGCTGTAAAGTAGGTCGAAGATATCGAAGCAAGACAACTGAAAGTAGACAAGCCGGCAAGCCAACCGGAGCTGCACAGACACACTGTATCACACTGTCCAGCCTGTGATGGCAGCGTAGCAATGCAGCGACCATCTTTTACATCTAGGAGCCTGCAACAGACTGCAACAGATTTCAGTGGCAAATTCACTGCGAAAGAAGGCATAAAATATCATAAAATATTATAAAATATCATAAAATCATCGCAGGATCGTTTCTCAGTGAAGGCACCAAACCGACATCCTTGCGAGCTTCAAATAGCATAAGTAGCGTGGGTGCAATGTGTGTCCGTTGACTGCTTCGCGCCGATCCGCTGCTGTGCCGCTCCGTGTGCGTGTGCGTCGCTGCGCTGCACTCACCGGTGAGAACCACTCACACAAGAAGATAAAGTTCAATTGTTCAATGCGAATCAATATGTTCAATGTCACAATGTCATTAAAGCCAACATCTGCGCTTTCCTCTCAGGCTCATGCCTGAGGCGGCTTGCCAGTAGCACCAACAAATCCTCACATCCAGCTGTTGCCTGGCTTCAAAAGAAAGCACAGAAACCTGATGCCAGGTGGCGAATAGGGAAGGTCGCGAAGGTACATGAAGAATAATGAAGATACAGATAGATACAGTATCTTCATCACCACATCACCACATCAGGATCTTTCACATTCTTTCACACTCCCACGCACGGCGCCTTTAATCCACTGGGTGCTTTGCAGAAGCCCAAGGCATGGACTTCGTCTGGTCCCAACCAACCTGCAAACCATCAAGCAGCAGTTCCGAACATTATGCGACATGTTTCAACATCTTTTCTACAGATTCTACAGTAACTGTCTTCCATGTCCAATGATGTCCAGGCTTTATGAAAAAAGCTTCGTCTGAATCTATCGCCTCCTACTGACAGCGCCAGGGGCTTCAGCTGACCCTTGTCGCAGTGGAAGAGGTAAACCTGTCGCAGTCAGAAAACTTGCACAAGACCAGCTGCAAGACTTGAAGACGTGGATGTGAAGCTCGCTCTTTTGAGCGTTTGGGGTAAGGCGGGTAAGGCGGGTAAGGCGGGTAAGGGAGTTGTCCTAGTCACAGAAAGGGATGTGAAGATTTTCCAAACTTGCAAAACTTCACATTTTGGCCATTTTGGCCTGGCCCGAACGGCATGCCACTGCCAAAAAGCGGCAGTTGCTGCTGCAGGCGACGCAACGAATCTCCTGGAAACGGATTCTAACACCGTCATCCCCTTGGATCGGTTTCTCCCAATCTTGATGCTAAACCATGTACCAACCATGACCCACCACGAAGATCCATGTACATTGAAACATATTGAAACACGAGGAATGATGAATCATGATGAATCTTCAAGGGCCTGCCGCTCGCTGGGTGCCGGAAGCAGCACACAAGCTGCCCACAACCGAGGCTTCAGCGCCATGAGGCATGGCTGAAACTCAACTGACGTCGTGGAATCGTGGAATATGCTACACCCAATATGCTACACCCCTACAGATTTCATGGTTCACCGATATTCACCGATATTCACCGATCCCCAAATGCAGAGTTGGCGCCATGAACAGACACTGAAAACATGTCGTCACACGAACGCGATCTGTTCGGTGAGGTTCTTAGTTTCATGGCCGAGTCATAGCTATGAAACGAAGCCTTTGTGTGTGTGGGTGTGTGTGTGTGTATGTGTGTGTGTCATGCCGCATGATGCCGCAACTGGAGATCAATATAACCCTGGGTAGTATTGGACAGAAGCTTGATTGCAAAAGCTACCAAACGCAATTGTGTCTCAATGTAGCGCACGACTTGAAACATCTTGGAACCACTTCTCAACACCAAAGAATGAATGGAGTGGCAAGTGACAGTCGAGTCTTGGCCCTGCAATTTCTCAAGTCGCACAGGGCATCAGGCATGACATGGAATCACGACGTGTCCACCTTTTCATGACTATGGTGAGTGCATGTGAGTGCAGTGTGGACCGCACGAAACTTTGCATGCAGTGGAACATCGTAGGCATTGACACTTGGGCATTTGCTGAAGGGAAGAGATTTGCTTTCTCAAAGAACCAAAAACATCCAAAAACCAAGTCTTCAGGGACCCGTATGGCATTGCTATAGGTGTTTTAAGATGAAGTATTGGAAGTGCAGGTCCGCTTCCCTCCGTCCGAGAGCTGCGTTTCAACGCAGAAATGCCAGGTTTTCCGGCTCAATCAGGTGAAGCTGACAGACTGAACCACTGGAAGATGAATCAATTGGTCAGCTGTTGCCACATTGTTTGGGACATATTGTGAACAAAGGCGACATATGGATCAAACGGATTCAAACGGATTAAAGTCAAGCACAATTATTCCAGCTTTACCTGAAAGAACTTACATTTGCGAACATTGTAACATTGTTCCAATCTGGGCCAAGCGACTTTGTGCCCGATCTCAGGTCTCACAACGCATGCCGTCCTGGATATGCTGAAGAAAGCGCCCCATGGCATCCTAAGACGAGGCAGAAAATGCAGAAAATATCAGAAAATGCCAAGACTTGAGGATTTCATGGTATGACATCCAGCAAATGTGGCAGTATATCACTAATTACTAAGTCACTATGATGCATTGATAGTCAGTAAATTGTCAGTAGCACACGATCGCAGATCTGCGAGATGCGCTTTCTCCTCTCGTTTGCGGCAAAGGCTCCATACGATGAATGAGCCCAGTGACAATCTCCATCTGACCTCTGAACAGGTGGCTTAAACACGCACCAGGCATGGACACCATGGACACTTGGGCGATGGAAAGCCGGAGAAAGACAAGGCGCAGGCAAGGCCTGACTCCAATGCGGACAAAGCTGCCATCCAAATTCTGCATCTGCGACTGCATCTGAGCAACGTTGCCGAACTGCGTTGCCAATTCTTTCCTCAACTCTCGGTTTGGGATGAGAGATTGGACATTCAAACTCGAAACACATGCCAGGCATCGTAGTTTGAAAAGATATGTGAAAAATGTTTTTCTCATGCTCTGCATTGCTCTGCTATGTCTATGTCTAGAAAGCATGGCAGCCAAGACTCAGCTCCCACGAGATGCTTTTCATCGCCTCCTGTGGCAATCGGATCAATCGGTGGAAAGGCCGAAAGGCCGAGAGGCCGAGTCGCAACGGGAAATGTTGGGGCACCTCCAGGGAGCAGAGTCTTTCAGCACCTGGGACGTCCCAGGAACCCTCACGCGGAAAGTTGAACGGAGATATCGAGTTATCGATGTTGAAATATGTTGAAATAGTGGAAATAAATTAAATGGAACTAATGCACAGTCACATTGCTTTGTTTTTTTCGAAGTGCTCCTGATCCCCACTGCCAGCCTCTGTCGGGCAGACAAGCCAAGCGCGTTTTGAGTGCGCCCAAGTCCTCAAAAGGCGAGCATCAATTCTTCGAGGCATTGGAATTCATACTGCCGATGAAGAAAACAAGGCATTTTATGATTTACTGCTCTTATTTGTTTGCAAACTCAACCTTTCCTCCCAGGGTTTCGATTCTCTCCTTCTGTCCGTTTATTAGCAATCCTTCTACAGTATTCCCCGTTTTCCTCTCATCATCATCTATTCTTCATGTTTGTTTGGTGCGAAACTGGTACCAAACTTTGAATTAACTTTGCCTCGTTCAAGCGCTGCAGCTGCTGAGCTGTGGCAACCTGCAAAGAAAAGGCTTCTGGAAAAACATGGAAAAAACACATCGCTGCTGTTCTAGAAATTAGATCAAATTGGATCACGTCCTTGCCTCTGGTAAGGAGTCAAGGCGTGTTCGGTACAATGCGAGCTCCTAGAATCACTACCACGATGCGGGCTTTGTTGAATCACCACATGCGATGCGTCTTTATCAATGTGAGGATGGAATGTCTCAAAGCACTCCCAAACTGAACCTGCCACATTGCCCAATGTCATATTATGTCATGTCATGTTATGCCTGGTATCTGTACAGTGTTTAATATAGTAGATTAATGATTAACATAATTTAATACGTATAGATGTAGAAGTGTAGAACGGATGTACCAATGTACCAGGATGTACCAGGATGTACCAGGATGTACCAGGCATTGTTCTGTGGTCCTGTTCACATCGCTCCATTGATTCGGGCAGTGTCTCCATCCGTTGTGCCACACGTTGGAGCTCCTCCAGGAACGAGCAGAAAGGCGGCTTGGTACGTTGAGTTTCAATGAGCTTCAATGAGTTTCAATGAGTTTCACATGGGCACTGAATAAGTCTGCTGAATAAGTCAGAATGGGTGAGGAAGTTGCTGGATGTTTGGATTCCGTTGTATTGGATCATGGGTCCGACAGTGGTTTCTCTCCCATCCTGGGTGACTTTTGCCTCTGCGAAGCGTTCGTTGGCCAAGGCCTCCCAGTCGCCTGGTCGCAAGATGCCACAGCACCAGGGACTCACAAAGTGGTTTATGTTCATCAAGTGTACATGTTTGTTTGTTGTGGTTTGTTCCAATCTGACAAACATGATTTATCAGCGATTTGATTCCATCTGGCATCAACAAGCTGCATGCGACCATCAGACTGGCACAATCAATGACTGCGAAATATTATCTCACAAGGCTTTTGCGGTGTGATGCCAAATACTGTCAAGACGAAGTGACATTGAAATGGACAAAAAAATATATACACTAGCTTAATCAGACCGCCGTGATGCTGCATTGGAATGGCTGTCAATTATGATACTGGGCTACGACGGTTGTTGGGCTGGGTGCAGTGATGTTAGCCCCATCAACATGGCGTGATGGTTGGTTCCTTCATCATTGGTGCGCTAACTCAAGATTGTAAAATTGCCGAAACAGTTGTTACACCCTGACGTGATGGTACTCAACAGATCTCAACAGTAAGAAAATGTTTTGAAAAAAAGAAACAAAAAAAACACATTTAAAGTTTCACAGGGCAGGTTTGGTTAAATATGTTGAATGGAATGCATCAATTATGTCCGACCCGAACCAATCTCTTGGTTGATCTCCGAAATTACATCGCGCTTCAGCTTCTCTATCGTCGGGGCTAGCATTAATCAGTTGCACTTTCATGGCAAATACGTTGCCAAACGCTCATTCCTACATGTTTAGAAAAATAGGACCCAATGAAACAAAGTCAGACACTGGCATCCTCATGGAACTCCATGAGACAAGTCACGCATGATGTCACTGGAGAGACGCGGAAGTGCACCAGATACACGAGACATCGCTGTCTCTAAGAGCTCACAGCGCTCCTTCACCGTCAAAATGGAGGGGACAGGATCTCAATACTCCGAGCTTTCCTATTATGACAACATATCGATACATATCGTATTATGATCTTTGCTTCCTAGCTTTCGCTGTCATTCCATGGAGCATTCCGAGCACGGATTGACTCAGCATTCACTCCTCAAAGCCACGCAGCTGCCTGGCATGCTCTTCCTGTCAGAAAGAGGTGTCAAAAAATCTGTTTTTTTTTAGAATGTCTCTGATGTCTCTGCTTTGTTCATCCATACATGCAATACGTCTGCCTGTCATTGCATGTCGCTATCACTGACATATCAAGCTGTCCTTCTGTGGCATTCTGTGGCATTCTGTGGCATTCGGTCGGATGTCGGAAGAGGTCTGTCCTGTCCCTCCCGCAGCTTGCGTTCCATCGAGGCCAGGCGCGGCTCCGGAGACGGCCTTCGCAGGTCCGACCGGGTCCGACCAGGTCCGACCGGGTCCGACACGGTCGCTGTCGCTGAGCCCCTGGCGACTCGGTCTCCCGGGCTTCCCGCAGCTGGAGCTCCAGAGTGCTCAGCCGCGATTCCAACGGCCTGGAGATACAGCAAATACTGAACCAGGCAAAATCAGGCAAAATATTCAGGTACTGAAAATCAATATGAACAAAATGAACAAAATGAACCAGATAACATAGTAATCATATGTAATCATAGTACATAAATGTACATAATGCATTCCAACTGTTCGTCTACAGATTCTGTATCTTGAAACGCACAGGTTTAACGTTTCCACAGACTACTCAGCGACGCAAGTGGTACCTTCGAATCCCATCGAGATGTTCAAAGCGTGTGTCCATGGCACGCGTCTGACCTAAGGGAAGCATCGCTCCATCAGCGCAAAGCGAAAGACGTGCTGTATAAATCGGGGGAACAGGAGGGAACAGGAGACTAAAAGTTCAAAATGCGCAGCGCTGGTAACCGAACCTTCTTTGAGCTGCCGCTCAAAAGAGTTCAAGCGTCTTTCCAAGTTCAACGTCGTTTCCTCCATCAACGACTTCAGCTTTTGGCCTTGCAACAGTTGGCAAAAGTGGATCGACCGAAGAAACCTGTGATAACATTGACCTAAGAATCTTAAGATCATTTAAGTGATTTCATGAAGTATCACTCGGGACACTCCTGTCTCAATCTGAGCATTTGACTCTCAGGTGCACGTTCGTGCAGTTGCCTGCAATGCAATGCAACCCATGGAAGTGTTCCAAACATTTTCAGACCAGGAACCGTTGCTCATTTTCTCGCTTGCTTTGAACAAAGTGCTCAAATGGGGTGGAAGCAAATCCTTGCCTCTCCAAGCCTGCCAATCTATCGAGAAAACCTCTCGGTGGTGTCGCAATTGCAAGACAAGTCTTCCAAGCACTTCGATTTGCAACGGTCGAAGAATGTGCAGTACTGTGCAACGATGATATCACGATAGCATGCGATACATGGGATAGCGCATGATTTTGAAGAGCCGGCCTGAGTAGTTCTCCCCGGTAAGCTTTAGGAAGTGTTCGCCCCTGAGCTGCCGCAAAGCTCTTTTTCTGTAAACATCATCGGAAGAGCAGATGAAAATAAAACAAAATTACATAAAATGACTATCAAATAAAATGAATACAGTCTGAATCCACGTTTTTCTTTGGCTAGGTTGTTTCGGACGCTCTGGATCAACAGCCCAAGATTCTGCTGGCCGATCATTCTGCGCATCTCGTCGCGAACATCTGCGACAGACGTGGTGTACCTTACTTCAATTTACTTCAATGACGGCTTTGCTGCTTTCTTTCATGAAGTCTTGGCAAAGCCTCCCAGGCTGAGATCGGTCTCGGTGTCCCATGGTGTCTAAGGCATGGGCTGCAGCAACTCTCCTTTCAGCTGCTCGATGCGACGTTCAGTGACCTCACTGGTAACTCCACTGGTAGCCAGTCACTGCTATCAGTGTCGACTCAGTGTGCATCACCACCGGAACCAGTCGCCTGCCGCTGCTCCGACAGCTGCAGCAGGAGATCTTGGCAAAGCAAAGCGTTTTTCATAGATGGAAAATGATGGAAATAGATGGAAATTTAGAAAAGCATTAGAATAGCATAGTAAACATAGTAAACAAAGTAAAGAACATTCGTTCCAAATATCTCCTGGAGGAACGCCTCACTTCACCTGGGTTCCCTGCGTTCCCTACTGGGTGCTGATGCCATTGGAGCTGCATTCAGGCGGTCGATATTCAAGGAGAGGCTTTTCAACTGCTCCTGCTGGATCTGTTGTGCTGTTGCATTCACCAAGTTCAAAGGTTCACTTAGCATAACCTCCATTTGGGTCCTGAAGTCGCCAAAAGTCCTGAAGCAAGCATGGAATGCCCGGCACTGGCACGCCACACACACATGGAATATGTTTCTTAACTTTAAACATCCTAAAACATATGATCTGTTCAGTGACGTTTAATCTCTCCGAATTTCTCGGACCTTCTGCTGATGCTCCAGCTCACAAATACGTGGCGTCAACTGCCATAGGTTCGTCACCTTGTCCTGACAGAGGCTTCGCATTTGGCAATTTCTAAATTGCCGCTGTTGCGGGTATTTCCTTGATTTGCTTCGCGAATTCGAAGTGAAAGCATGTGAAAGCGGCATTTCTATGAGTTTCGATGCATGTTTGGAGTGGAGTGACTTTGGTTTGAGCAAATTTTGTCCCCAAGAACCGGACGAAACATACGAAACCACAAGACGAGACAGTGAGACCTCGCCTCCACGATGGCCAGCTGCTCACAGTACTGATCCTGGCATTGGTGCGGAAGCGGTCGTGTTCGCCATGGTTCTGATATTGACTTAGTATGACTTAGTGGGCTTTTACATAACAGATTAAAACAGGATCAAGATAGCTATCTTAGTTTCTAATAGTTTCTATATGTTTCTATATGTTTCTATGCTTTGAATCTCATGAAATCTCTGTGTCCAAACACCCTGGCGGCCTGCTGCACGGACAGGGCAGCCATCTGCTTGGCCCACAGCGACTCAGACGGCTCCTCCTAAACCCATTTGTCTCCAACCTCTATCAAAAAATATCGAAAAAGACATGGTGAACATCTGAAAGGACCGGGTTGTCGCTGGAGGATTTAGAGTGATTTAGATAGGTCTGGATTGGCACTATCTTCCTGATGAAAAAATGTGAACAGTGTCTATCATTCACATTCAGATGATTTCAGATGCCTATTCCCTTCCAAGATGTTGCTCCTTCCGTGTTGGTGAGGGGCTAGTTCGGCGCCGACTGCTTTGCAACTCCAACATAGAGCCTTCCAGTGTAAGAGGCATCTGACTTGGCATCTGTGTCACTGTTCGACATCACAGTTTAGAGATGTTGCCTTCCAGCTGCGCGACTCGCTGTGCAATGGATGAAGCCTCCGGAAGCTTTCCAAATGTGAGAAGCATTCAGAAGCGATGTAAGCCGATGTAAGCCGATGTAAGCACGCAAACAGATCAAACAGATCTGATCCGGAGAAATGACTTCATTGAGAATGTGAGCACATGTGAGCACACCATGCACTTTGTGGTACTTCAGCATTTGCCTCGCCCTGCAGTTGCCAAGTGTTCGAGAGCTTCACAACGTGTTCCCTGCCCGTGACTTTCATGCTGCTAAGACAAATCGAGCAAATTCAGGATTGCGTTTTTCTTCGTCGAGGTGTAAAATGCAAAACAGATTTACGACTAGACTATACATATGAAGTCCACATTCAGCATATGTTTCTGCTTTGATCATTTTGGTTGCCACTCATCAAACCACTGAGTTTTTTCTCAATCTCCAGGGCCTCAGTTGAGAGATCTGTGTCAGCTGGGGCTTTATAGTCAACACCTGGCATCTCAAACAACGAATCGTGGCGGAAGATGCTGGATCATGATGATCATGATGATCATGATGATCATGATTTATTGAGATTTATTGTATCCAACAATAGACCCCAAATGGTGGGTGGATGTGGTGATTATGGGACTGTCCTGTCAGCTCATAGCCTGTTCCTCGATGTTGGCCAAGCGCAGGCCCAGTGCACCCCTCAGATCCAGACATTGAAAGTTCTGCGAGTTCGGGTGAAAGCTGCGCTGAGATCACTGAGATCACTGAGATCTGCGACTCGACCAGGTCGTCTTTGTCATCTCTTCTCTTCAGAAGGTCCAAGGATTGTTGCTTTACCTGTGGAAAACACACATCCAGCTGTCCTTCTGACCTTTGTGACAACTTTAGCGCGCTGCACACCTCAACTCCCTTGGCAGTGAACCATAGTGAACCGTTGACATCATTTCTCCATCGGCAAAACGCCAAAATTCTATAGGAAGTAGCTATCAGGTTTGGGTCGCCTGTCTTTTCAGCTCAGCCAGGTCATTGCTGAGAACAGCCAACTCGTGTCTGAAGGCATGGGGAAGTTTCGTGTCCTCGCCAGGCGACTTGCCTCAGAGTCAACTTTGTACGGAGCCAGCACCACTTGGTCCCTGCGGTGATAAATAAGGAAGTATAGTGAGTATAGTGAGTATAGTGTCACCACTCTGTCGGATCTCTGTCATTCTTGTGAACGCACCTGGAAGCACTCAACAAATTCAGCGGAGCGGCTCAACTTCTCGTTCGCTGCATCCAGGTCAAAGCGCAAAGCCTGCGTCTCTTTGGACATCTTGATGACACACAACCAGCACAAAGAGTAAAATCATGTAAAATCTGCACTCGTAATGACTGGATATGACTGGTCCAGGCGAAACTTTTTGGAGTTTGGCCTCAACTTTGTCGTTGATGCTGGAGAGGCCCTTCTTCAGATCCTGCCGGTAGATCTGCTTATCGTTCTTCATCTGTTGTCGATGTTGCTCCAATTCTTCCTGGTGGATGGAACAGTCTCCCAAAATGGAATCAAAGCATAGGCACCATAGGCACCATAGGCACCATAGGCACCATAGGACCATAGTCAAATAGACTTTAATGAATGAATCAAAGCGTATCAAATATACATGCAGCTATTATAGTCATTATAGTTAATTATTCAGTTATTCCATGTTGATTCTTTCTTGAGGCGCTGAAATGAAGGCACCACCATCCAAGATCATCCGAGGCCTAGCCTTCAAGAAGCCAAAGTTCTGAGCACCTGAAAAGCCCGCAGTCATCCACAGTCTATACCCAACACTGCGACGGCATGGTGTTACAATGTTTCAAAATGTTTCAAACCTGTCCAAACAATGTTTCAAACATCTCGAAAAATTGTACAGTAGTATCTGAGCGCGCAGCAGTCCTCTTCGCGCTGACGGTGACTCACTTCCCACCGATCCTGTTAATGACAGACGGTATGGATACAGATCATAGACGCCATTGCCAGGCAACACATCGAGCTACAAAGTGCGTTTGGGAGCAGGTCGGGTTCAGGTCCTGTTGCGACTTCAACTCCTTGACTTGATCTTGAATGTCCTGCAAATCCTTGGAAATCGATAACAATCGAATCATCGGGAAACATGAAGAAACATGAACTGCAAAGAAATGTCGGCCAGTTTTTCCACCGAACATGGCCTTGTCAGACAGAATTCAAAGCTCTGGACGCCAACAAATCCCTGACCCTCAGCTAAGGGCTGCAAGCTGCTGGTCTCTGCGTATCCGATCTTCTGGGAGTCCCTGGTTTTTCCTCAGAGAAAAAGAAATGCGACTGCGAGGACTGCGAGGACTGCGAGGACTGCGACGTCTCAGTGGGAAGGGGTGCTCACAGCCGAGTGGCCGGAGGGTCTCTTCCACCTCTGCCCGAAGACTTCGCATGGACGCCTGGCAGCAAGGCCCACAGCCCAGACAAGGAGACAAGAAAGAGACAAGAAAGAGACAAGGATACGACCAATGACAAATTGCAGAAACGAACGCAGGGTGCCCAAACCACATGTTGCATGTTGCTATGGCATGTCAGCCTGAAGGCTGGTCTGGGTAACCGCCTCCTGGACATCCACATCCAACATACGGTTTGCGTGCCAAAGGTATAGCTGGAGCTGGTGCATGCATGTTCTATGCTTTTCTGATGAATATGTGTGTGTTTCTGTGTTTCTCTTCTATTTGGATTTGATATCATTTGATATGATTTGATATGATTTGATATGATTTGATATGTTGTTTCTATATGTTGTATTATATGACAATATTAATGACAATCATGGCCGCCGGCCCATGGCTCTCACATTCCAAAAGGGTCTCCTTGGTGATGTGATCCAACTCTCCACAGAGCTTGGCCACAGCTTCAGCCAGGTTCTCACTGCCGTTGCTCCGATGCAGCGTTTTCTCAGCGACTAAAACGTTGACCCAAAAAGACACCCAAATTCTGAACATTCTGAACATCAAAGCTATAATAGTGTTATATAAGTTATAATGTATTATAAGCACATGTATTATTATAATTATACTATTAATAAGATATTATAGTATTTATTATAAGATAACACAAAGCACACTAAGCACATGGCCATTTCCGCTGCAATTGCTTGCACCTGCAAGTTGGGTGCCAGAGAAACATCCGAAACTTCAGCTTGATTCTTAGCACTTGGCTCCTAGTCTTTACAATTCCTTAAGGTGAGATCAGCCTCAACAGTGGTGGCGGTGGAGTCTCGCAGAGCACGCAGCTCTCTAGCAAAGAAGACCTGACACGCTTTTGTACAAAAGAGAAGTGGATCCCATTACGATCATTACGACAAATCCAACATTCTCCGCGTTCTCCGCTTTGCAAGTGAGAAACATGAAACTCAACGCCATCTGTGACCGGCATAACTGGGTGCAGGCCTCCAGCTCTCTGCGAGCAAGCTGCAGTTGCTCTTCCATGTCCTTGAGATCCGTTGAGCTGATTGAAATCCAAGCGACAAAAAGGTGCGGAGATGACCTCGTCACCTTGGAATGTCACACCTAGAGAAGCTCAGGTTTGTCCCCGCCTTGTGCATGCTGCGCTTCAATGTAGAAAGCAAATATGCATCCTCAGACGTGTCCAAATGTCTCTGAAATGTCTCTGAAATTCTGACATCTTCACAATAAATCAACAGCTTCAAAGAGATTTGTCGCCTTGCGGAGACGGTCCAAGACCTGCTGTTCCAAACTCCGCAACCACGAAGAATCCGCCTGTGAGAAGTTGGATCTTGAGATGTGCACAATGCCATGCCGATCACTGAGATTTTCGCCTTAGTGCAAAGGGAGCCTCCATAGATCCTTGGCATGGATGGAACTTCACCAAAAACTGAAGCAGAGCAGCACATTACAAAGTTGCAGAGGGTCTGACGCAAACGAGATCAATATGAACTTCAAGAGTTTCTGGAAAAGACTAAACCAGGCTGGAAATGGTTCATCTTATTGTCAAAGCTCTTACGCTTTCAGGGTGTCCCTGCGTAGGTGTCAATTCACGACTTCGGGGCTCGAAACTCTTCACGGGGGTCGAATAAGGCTCCTGTGTCCGCCAATTTCGCTGAGGCAGATTCGACAGTCACTTGTCTAATCCTTGATCAACCTTTCCTACACTCAGCTCCAACGGACAAATCTCTCAAAAACATTCAAAAACCTCATACTCACTGGGTCCCATTTTTGTCAGAATCTGTTGCATTGCAATGGAATTTGCTCGGTCCTACACATGAATAGTTCATAACAGTTCAGTGAAAAGTCAAACCAAAAAATCTAGCAGAACTGGTGTGGCTCTTCCTTTGAACTTCCCGTACGTTTTTGGGCTCTTGGGGACTCAAAAGTTTGGAACATTGCCAAGCATTTGCACCATTCTGTTTTTGTCCTCGGAGCGCACCCGTGTCATGGCACGTGAAGGCGTGCTAATGGGCTCCATGGCCGATTTCAGTGTCACTCGTATCTCAGTGTCACTTGACTGTCCAACTCTGGATCTGTCCCAGGTGTCGGGTTTTGCAATTCACCATGTTTGGGGGGACCTTTGAAAGTTTTGCATCGCCAACAGCGTTCAACGACAAAGAAACAAATGTATCCAACAGCAGTGTTGGCCCATCTATGGGTTCCATGGATGTTTCCTGCTTTCAAGGTGAGTCCATGCTGTTTCCTTCAACTTGCGAGTGGAGCCGATGTTTCAGGGCAGTATGCAAGCCGTGGTCCACCCTCTATCTTGTGTGCCACAATGTCACAACATGAGGTCCGGTCGTTGCACTTGGTTTGAAACAAGCAAGTGCCAAAAAAACAGTTGTCTGAAACCTTTTTCTTTTGACGAACTGCTGGCCATCAAGCAAATTTGACCTGGGCATCGGCATTGCTGAGAAATCTGTGCGCCACTGCGATTCTGTCGCTGAAAATCTCAGTTTTGATGCTCCAATGCTCCACTTCAGGATGACTGCGGCAGTACTTGTAGGCACCAAGCCTCTGGAGTCTGCAAGAGCTTCCAGGGCTTTTGCAGAACCTAGTGACACTATGTGACACTCAAGTTTTTCCCAAGCTGCAAAAGCATCCAACCCTCATGTAAAACCACAACCAGCAATCAGTGCACTCCAAAGTCAAATCAAATTGCCCACTTCAAGGCTTGGGATGAGCCCAGTGTCAATCGCGTCTTTCAACTGCTGATGATCCAATGGAAATGGTTTTTCAGGGGGTGTTCGAGTGTGGGTAAGCAGTCGGGGACGCGCTCATCTACTTCACCTGGAAATCCCTGGAAAAATTATTGCTCACTGAGCCCTGGTTATTGCTCCTCGTGGCCCAAAAAAAGTGGCCTAACATCTACATTTGCAGTCTGGAACGCCCGACCTGCTCCATCTGCACCGATCCCATTGTCGGCCTGAAAACGAAATCCATCTTTGGTTTTTGATTTGCAACCTTTACTCCGAACCTCTCAGGTAACAATCTTGAAAAAAAAAACATGTGTTTTTTGCCATTTTGACTTGGTTTTTCCCCACCTGCCAAGTGAGGGTCTCTAGGTTTTGAAAAAGGTGCAACTCCTTCCTTCACTCCTTCCTTCGCCCCTTGCTTCCTGTGGGCCTTGCCTGGACCCGAACACATTTCAGATAGAATGAGAAGAATGCCAGATAGAGTGTCAGAACCTATGTCAAACAGAATGTCACAAAATATGTCACATAGAATGCCAGATAAGGTAGAATGTCAGAAAATGTGTCAGATTAATGCAAGATAGAATGTCATTATAATCTAATTACCAGTAGTACCGCACAAGGCGGTGGCGGAAGTTTCAAAAATAGGAAACCTATAGGAGAGGTTGGTTGTTGTGAATCAGGGATTGCAGAGCGAAGCCACTGATGGAGCGAAAGGTGATTG
>Ga0126342_10008605_pt1 | contig 18297 bp, 11 predicted proteins | sample Cyp1metagenome_FD_92528 | JGI IMG/M metagenome (GOLD analysis project Ga0126342, IMG submission 92528) | Coral microbial communities from Lord Howe Island, Old Settlement Bay, Australia - Cyphastrea 1 metagenome | ecosystem: Host-associated > Invertebrates > Cnidaria > Coral ... | reverse complement strand
TTCTGACTCTTTCTCTTCTCTGATCTTCTCTCTTCTACTCTCCTCTTCTCTCTGCCTCTGCCCAGCTCTGCTTTTCATCTGTCCATATTGTCGGAAGTTTGACTTCTAAACTTCCTTCGATGAGTTAACTATGGTTTTAAGCTAATAAATTATAGATACAAAATCCTTAGTTAAGTCAAAATAATCATGTATTATAGTTGCTATGGTCTATGGTTGGTTAATAATGAATAATTATTAGTTAACTTCATTACTATGGCTGAAAACCCTATTAGTAATAATATAATATAGTTATGGTCTATAGTTAGTTAAGTTGATAGAAAGGATTTATGATCAACTTTTTTTGACATGAATAAGTGGCGAAAACCACATTGCAGTCCGGGAGTTAGCTCTAGGGTAAACAATTTTAGGGTGGGGTCTATATATGGTGACTATCGCTGTATCTTTGTGAAACTTTAGCGTTCAGAAATAGAGTCTGCAGGTTGGCTTTAGAACATATGTCATGGATCTGGGGGTTTTGTCCATGAATTTCCCAAGGAAGCTGATCCACAACTGGGGCCCCATAGTCAGGTAAGTTGGTTCATGGCTTGGTTTATGGGTATGAGTCAGAGTCAAGTCATTGATCATCCCAATATATAATTAGATTGAATGCTACACATAGACTAAAATTTGATGGTCCCGTGGGACTTAAATTTTGACCTGTAACCTCTTGTGATTACGTGTCTGTGGCTGTGATTACCACCTTACTTCAACCTCAATTGTTCATGGCGTCGCGCTGGGAGGGATAAATCTACAGCAGGTGGTGTACGAGTTTGTTGGCGAAGTAGGTGTACAGCCAAAGAGATTTAGATTGGGTTTACGAATGGTAATCATCACGATATAATACCATTATTTTAGTTGTAACTAAATAAACCTGAAAAGTTGGTTTTATTAATATGTTAATATATGGTTGCGTAACAAAATCATGATCTACACATCGTTAACTAAGTCTGTTTAGAACATGTTATAGTTAGCTTAACTGTGGGTTTCTGGTGGTTAATATGTGGGTATGGTTTTAGTTATGTAGGTGACACTGAAGCAACTTACCCAAGTTCACCAGAGGGTTCCTCCAGTGTCATCAAACGTAGCAAACTGCAAAATCCACCAGCAAAATGGCGGTTTTCAATGGGAATTTAGTTTAATTTATAATTTTGTGTGCGTTTTTAATCAGATTTTCCATGATTATCATGAACTGTTGTTGGTATATACATCATTTCTATGAATATTGTTAATTCCATGTTTGATTACCAAAGGATACCTCTCCGTTGGCGCCTAATTTTCCTACCTAGCTATGTTTCATACATGGGCCAAACGTAACACAGACTGCAAGCCAAGGTTGCGCACCACATCTCCTCAGGTCATAAAGGAATGCACGGGGAACTGGGCTCTGCAGAGCAACTGATCCAGTAGATATGGCTCTGACCTATCTATCCAACTATCTATAGAATCAACCATAGTGTGGGTAGTTGGATAGTCATCAAATCCAACCAACAATTTAAATCAAATCAAATCAACCTACAAAAGACTTTGTTTGAAGGACCTACTCCAAACCCCAGGCAATTGCCTGTTGTGAAGGCACCATCATGCCTTCCTGCCTCGGTTGAGGGTTGTCACAATGGACAAGATTTCCTTGTTAGTCATTCAAACTACAAATTGAAACTTATTAGCCACTTGGATCACCCGACTTTGAAACTCCCACCACCGACGTTCACCCAGCTTATAATGCTTATAGAAACCCCAGAATAGTTGCGAATCCTAGCAGTTTATAGTGCTCGATTTCAACCTTTTTCTACATACAAACAAACATCTATCTATCTTTCGGAATTCTTAGTCAAAGAAAAGTCGGAAAAAATATTTACTAGTCCTTCAGAAGCTGACTTGTTGCCATTCATGTCAACCCTTGCCTAGTGAATTCCGCGGATTGGTAGGGTACCTAAACCTCAAAATAGTACAATATGGATCAATATGGTAAGAGCAAAGCGGCTGTCAAAATCGGGACTCCCCTGTTAGTGACCCTTACTTTTTTCAAATGCCGTTGGGAAGCACTGAAGTTTGGGTGAAATGTGATGCAACGTGTGTCATGTGATGTAATGGAATGGAATGGAAATTGGAAACTAAGGTAAATGTAAAGTATATGTGACGAGGTGGAGTATATTTAAAGTAAATGTTAGGTATGTGTGATGTATGCGTGATGCATTTGTAATGTATATGTGCTGTATATGTGATGTATGTGTGATGTATGCGTGATGCAAATCTAATGTATATGTGCTGTATATGTGATGTATATGCGATGTTTATGTGATGTATTTGTTTTGCAATGTAATGTAACGTAACAAAACGTCATGTAATGTAACTGCATGTATCTTTCTTGGTTTTGTTCAAAAAAATGTTTGTCTCCTATCACTGCCGCCTGATCTAGTGGCTAATCATTCCATGTTTCAGCTGTAAACTTAAACTTATCTGGCGGGTGTTGGGTGGAGATCCAGCAGCTGGCTCTCACTGGGTCAAGCAGTTCATTTCAGTCATCTCTTGAGAGGCAGCTTGCGAGCTGTTGCTAAACAATACGGTAGGGGGTTCGGAAAATCCTGCATCAACATTACAGTGACCAACCTAAAAAAGACAGAACATTATTTTTTCGCTACTGTTTATATCTATATATAGTAGGATTTTACTATTCCATCATTTTGGGTGGTACTGCAGCCAATATGGTAAGGAATATTTATCTAACATTTATCCCAAAAATCACCCACCTATGAAGGTAATATACCACACATGTTCGTAAAACCATAGTCAACCATCCCCAAATATACATAAATATACCATTTTTGATGGGTGGTCTCCCACCCATCAACAAAATATGGGCGGCAGATTTTTGTTTTACTACCATAACATAAAGCACCTCAATGATGCTACCCGCTGTTAGTTTAACATAGCTATTGAAAATGGCCCATAGAAATAGTTGATTTACCAAACTTAGAGATCGTGATTTTCCATCATATAGTTACAGATAGTTACAGTTGATTTACCTATTTGTAGTTGATTTACCCATTCAACCTGTGACATTTATAGTTGATCTACCTACTAGCTATGTTAGTTTACCAAGTTGGGTAACGCCCCAAAAATGACAGCGGCCTTTCCGCCGCGTCTCTCAGCTCCAGGTCCGTTGGCAGCACTCCCCCGTCGCGCTCACCACCCCAGGCGATGACTGCTCCGTCCGTGCCGCGACGTGCGGCGAAGGCGTTCTCGGTGGATTGGATCTCCGTGATGTCGTGGAGCCTGAGATGATGTATAGACCGCCAATAAGATAGAATATTGTATTCTTAGTGGGGACAAGATAGAATATCTCAACAAACCCAAAAACACAGGGTATGGCACTCTGGCACCCACAAGATAGAAGTTCAGAAATTTAAAATAATTAAAAGATAGAGTATTCAGCCACTCACTTACGAAAACAATTAGAGATAGATAGATAGATAGATAGATAGACAGATAGACAGATAGATAAATAAATAGATAGATAGAAAGATAGGATAATAGAAAGATAGATAGGATAAGATAGGATAAGATAGGATAGGATAAGATAGGATAAGATAGGATCAGATAGGATAGGATAGGATAAGATAGGATCAGATAGGATAAGATAGGATAAGATAGGATAAGATAGGATAAGATAGGAAAAGATAGGAAAAGATAGGAAAAGATAGGAAAAGATAGGATAGGATAGGATAAGATAGGATAAGATAGGATAAGATAGGATAAGATAGGATAAGATAGGATAAGATAGGATAAGATAAGATAGATAGATAGATAGATAGGATAAGATAAGGTAAGATAAGATAGGATACGATAGGATAGGATAGGACTAGGTAAGATTAGATTAGGATTGGGATTAAGATTAAGATTTAGATTAGATTTAGATTTGGATTTAGATTTAGATTCAGATTGAGATTGAGATTTAGATACGATTCAGATTAAGATTCAGATTAGGATTAGATTAGATTAGATTGAGATTAGATTTAGATTAGATTAGATTTAGATTTAGACTAGATTAGTTTAGACTTAGATTAGATTTAGATTAGAATTAGATTACATTAGATTACATTTGGATTAGATTTGGATTAGATTTGGATTAGGTTTAAATTAGATTTAGATTAGATTTAGATTAGATTTAGATTAGAATAGATTTGGATTCGATTTGAATTAGATTTAGATTAGATTTAGGTTAGAATTAGATTAGATTTGGGTTTAGATTTGGATTTAGATTTAGATAAAATTAAGATTAAGATTAGGATTATATTATATTAGATTAGATTTAGATTAGAATAGATTTAGATTAGGTTTAGATTAGATTAGATTAGATTAAGATTAGATATAGATTAGATTTAGATTAGATTTGGATTAGCTTTGGATTAGATTAGATTTAGATTAGATTACATAGATAGATAGATAGATAGATAGATAAATATAGAATTGGTGGGAAACCCACCTCTGTAAAACCATGGTAAACCCCAGCAAAACCATGGTAAAACCATGGTAAACCCCAGTAAAACCAGAATAATTTCCAGTAAAACCATGCTAATGTACATTGCGATAGGGATTGACAGTAGCAAGCGTGCAACAACATGGAGCACCAAAAAATATTCTATCTTAGTCAGGCTTTAACGTTTTGAAGTAAATCGGAACTCTCCTTCTGGAAGTGGATGTGATACATCTGTGCATAGATAAATATGCAAATATAATATATATATATATATATATCATAGTTTCATGCTCCATGCTCCCCGAAAAAAAAAAGGATTAATTCCAGCCAGAAGACGATCAAAATTCATTAGTTCTCAGTGCTTTTTTAGCCACAAAATATGGAATCTCACCAGGTTTGGGAAGTTTCCAGCCACAAGACCCTGGACCCTTGATTTTCAGCAATTTATGCTGTAAAAATAAAAAAGTCTTTGATGTCCAAGGATACCAGCCAGAAAGCGTACAAAAAATGATCAAATATTCCTCGGATATCCATATTTCTTATATTTGTGTTTGATTTAGTTATATTTCCATTATATATATATATATACATATTTCTCCTTTTGAAAACATATCATGATATATTATAATTATAAACATGGGGGGACTTTTCTACTTTTTCCTTCAGTCATGGGGATCCCCAAGTCACCTATAATCCTATATAGGTTGTTTCAGTACTAAACTAGTTTAATGACTTATATAGATGATTGGGGAACAATCCCGGCCCATTACTGTAGTCCGCGGGTGGCTGGGTGTTCAGATGTTTTCAGGTCCTGGGCCTGGGATTTCAATTTATCGGTCGGTTGGATGTTAAAGGAAAAAGACCACCCCCCCCAAAAAAAAATACAGAAAACTAACATACTGTGAACATGCAATAGTGCAAAGCAATATCCATGGTTTCTTGTCAAACTTCAAATTTCAATGTCATAGCACTACTTAGCAAACTGAACTATGGCTTTGTCATTTTGTTTCTCCCAGAATTGGAGGGAACGTCGCGCCCAAAACCCCGAACCCCCCCAAAAATTGAGGGTAAAAAACAGGTAGTTGTCCATGGTTTCCTGTAGATTTCCCCCTATAGTAATCCCAAAAAGATAAAAACGTAATTCCAGGATGGTAGTTCGAGTATGTGTTCTCTCCATAGTTTCAAGTTTTCCAACTTTTCTATCTCTTTTAGGGTTGCTAAGATTTGTGGCCATTGTTGCGCCGCAAGGATGGGTAGTTTCCAGAAAAAAACAATGCTGAACTTTTTGATGAAACGCCTGAGTTTGTCAAAAACAATTTGAAGGGACACTACAGTAATCATGAACGGTTTTTGTGTTCTTTGATACCTTCAAAATTTTAGAACTAGAAGTTGTGGTAGAATGGGCTGTGCTTTATTTGTATAAATTTAATCCCAAACGGCCGACCTTTTCTGGAATCGGATGAACCATTCAGCACATCTGATCCCCAAAAAATATCCCAAACTAATTTTGTAAAGCTCCTCTAGCAAAAAAAACACTCTGCAGTCCAGCGCGCTGATCCTGAACGTCTGCGCTATCCCCGCCCGAGCGGGGAATACCCCAGGTAACCACTGAACCATCCAAGCGCAGTGCCACGAATGAGCCTTGCTGACGCGCCAGGCGGGGAGCAGTGGAATCAAACAGTGGGATTGATGGTAAAATTGGATATTAATGAACATGTTAATTGAACAATCCTACATCCATGGGCAAAATCCTCTATGAATGGAGGATTTTGTCAATGCCATGTTTGATTGCCAGAAGGTAACCGTCAGAAATGGGGATAGACTAGTGAAACTTAGGATATGTATAAACTATTCGAAACTAACCAAAATCAAAAATAGCCAAGTATAGAAAGTGATTCATGTGATTCAGAGAGCGAAAAGAACTAAGGGTGTCCCAGGTGTCCCATATATACTAGTATATGATCATATGTATCTGTATATGTGAGAATAGTCACCATGGTCTTCAACCGCACTGCAACTGGTTTGCACGTCCGAGTGCCCAACAGAGAGGGAGAGAAGAAAATGTTATAAACAGGCAACATCAAATCTAGTGGTAGATTTGCCGAAGCATGTCTGTCTGTCTGTCTGTCAGTCTGTCTGTCTGTTTTCGGTATATATATATATATAAATATTTTACAGTATATATATATATACACACATCAACATTGAAGCTCGCAACCACACTTTCTTCCACGGGACTATTTACCCCAACCAGCAATGTCCCTGGAATTTGCAGGTCGAAGAAGGGGGCCCTGTCTAGAACCACCAGCGAGCTGACTGCGTTCCATGTTCCCGTCTCCTTAGTACTCCATCCTCTTGGTCCTAATTAGTACCCATCAAAGTTGAGTGCGCAAGTTCGCAACCCAAATTCATTAGTTTGTGCCCAAATGTGCTTGATGAATTTAACTAGATTTACCCCATCTTTTCAAATACTGTCTGGTTTATTAACATAGCTATGGAGGCCATGGCCTATAGAACATAGATGGCAAAAATGAACATTTACCCTATGAATAGTTTCGTGGTTTTCCAGTTCGCAGACCAGTTACATATCCTCTGGTAAACCAATACATAGCTGTCAAAAATGACCATTCATAGTTGATTTCCCGAACGTAAACATGGCGAATTTCCATAGCTATGTTAGTTTTTTTCCAATTTAAAATGGTGATTTTCCTATGAACAAGTGTGATTTTCCATAGCTTTTTCTATTAGTTTACCAAGGGTAACCAGAGGCAGTGAGGCATGACACCTCCGAACTTGGTCGCTTGAACCTAACTGGGCCTTGAGGCCACCTCAAACGTAGCGCGATGTGATGATGGGTCCACACGGATAACCACAAACAAAGACATGATATTATGATATTGACCAACATATGTGTATACTGTATAAAAATATAAATATGTGATATATATATATGTGTGTGTGTGTAAGTGTATCTTGAGAAATATGTGAAAGTTAATGTGAACTACACATTATATGTTTCTTTTAAACCATATATATGTGTACTGTAAGTATATACGAAAATATTCAACTAGAACTGTGTTTACGCATATATATGTATATTCAAACAGACCTATGTTTACACATATGTATGCATATTATATATATACAGTATATACATACATACATACATTACATACATATGGTAGCTCAAGATCTACGAGCATCAACAAATAGTTTCTGAAGCGTGTTAGAGTCATCGAAACACTTTTGAAAATTACAGTACATCCGTGAAATTTGTATATATTACAATTGTTTTCCACCTAAAGATGACGAAAACCAACTATCAAAATCCCTTGCCATTCTAAAAAATGTGCCAACAGTTTTTTTGGATTTCCATAGCAAACTGCAACTTCCATCATCATCACCATCATCATCATCATCATCGAATCATTATCATGCTTACGAGGTGGTGACCCTTACTTGCACTGGCTTATAAACCCCACTGACATTGTTTTTATACAAGCAACGAAACACTTAAACCAACCTAGGAACCTAGGGATTCCGAAGCGGGGCAGCACCTTGAACCCCCGAACCAATCATAGCCTCACCTAAAAGGTGGGTAAAACCCCAGTCATAAGTCACAAGTTGGCTTATACACCCACTATATAGAAACAATTTGATATACAGTATCTACATATTATCTACCATAAATCCTAGTTAGCCACCTTTTCAAACCAGCTTAGCGAATCATGGGGCCCAACCTTCTGTGAATGATATCCACTTGAATTACAAACCAAAACGACTCTTGCTGGTTGGTGGTATACCTACCCCTCTGAAAAACAAGAGTCAGTTGGGATCACTATTATCTACTTGATATTGTTATTTCATCTGATCAATCTTCATTTCCTCGACACCTTTACTCACCAGCTCACCTACTGTTCTCAACCAATCTTTACTAAGAAGGGACAAGAATCAACCATAAACATCCATCAACATTCAAAAACAATGATATCTCCATCATATCTCCACTGTATCCCCATGATATTTCCATGATATCTCCATGGTATTTCCATGATATGATATATCCTTTGTATCTCCATGATATTTCCATGATATATCGTGATATATCTACCAGAATCCGAACACTTTGCTGCACCTTGCCATGACCCGACACGCCCAACCGCCACTGGCAACGCGGCACTGCTGTCACCCCCGGCGTGTGGCAAGCCCCAGCTGACCACTTTGCCATCCCGTCGCAGGGCTGCGAAGGCCGCGCCGAAGGACCACCTGGCCATGGGTTTGGTGGTGCCTGGGCTTCCGAACATCGTGATGACCATCAGCAAAACCATCAGCAAAACCATTGTTAACCATTGTTAACCATTGTTAACCACTGTTAACCACTGTTAACCATTGTTAACAATTGTTAACCATTGCTAACCATTGTTAACCATTGTTAACCATTGTTAACCATTGTTAACCATAGGGCTTCCTACCATCTTAATAATGGTTAATGATGGTTAATGATGGTTAATAATGGTTCATGATGGTTAACCGTTATTATAGGGCTAATGGTTTTCACGATAACATAGGGTTTTCACGATAATGGTTTTCACCATTATTAACCCTAATGGTTATATAACTGATGGTTTGTTAATCATAGGGCTTTCACCTCTGTAAAACATCAGTTAAATAACCATCATTAACCATTATTAACCTATATGAGTTCGTCAGTTGGGATTATGACATTCCCAATATATGGAAAAATCATGTTCCAAACCACCAACCAGATAGTATGATGAATATTGATGAATGGTGGCATGACCATTACTTTAATATGATGATTTACTTTAATACTGCATCTCTTTTCCTTTTTTGGGACTTTCAGTAACAGTGGAAGTAACTATGGCAGTGAGAAACAAAGATAAATGGTTTAAAACATGTAGGGGTGCACAAAGCATCAATATGTAAGCAATAAAATGCACACATAGCATAATACAGCAAGGCAATCAACATCCAGGGATATAAAAGTCATAGAAACACTACGGCTAAGGAGATATATAGAAATACTTCATTTATATATTTATGTATATATATATACTATACTACGGATGTTTCCTAAAATGGGGCACCCCTAAAATCATCCATATCAATAGGAGTTTCCATTATTAAACCATTGCCCATGGAAACCCCCAAAATTGGATGAAACAGTAGCAGGGTTAGGACCTAAGCCTAGGCAAGCACCAAAAATGGAGATATGAACCGCTGAACCACTTTCAATTTCATGTCCTGCGCCCTGCATGCCCACAAAGGCAACTCGGCGCATCTCTCTCGGTATTGTACAAAGATTATAAAGGAATTATTGTAGTACGTAATACAAAACAGCGCAGAAGCTCACACGGACAAGGATGAAACAGGATTCCTGTTTAAAAAACAAACAACACATATTCATAATATGTCCAGCAAATGAAAATGGCATATGGAATGTGGTATCAGGATGCATCACATGCTTATGATTCACACAGGTACAGAGAGATCTGAGACTGCGTAACAACATCCTGCAGCGATCCAACTGCCAAACTTGGAGCGAATGATCTGTCCATAGCTGGAGGTTCTGCGCTGTATGAAATTCATTGAGGTTCAACGGGACCATCTGGTTGGTGGTGTCAACCCCTTTGGAAAATATGCTCGTCAGATTGGATCATCATCCCAACTATATATTGGCGAAAATATTGCACAATGTTCCAAACCACCAACCATTATCAAGCATTATGGATATCATTAATATTATCGCCATTATATTAACCATATATATCACCATTAGTTGATAAAATGCAGCAGGCCTTGGAATCCGAAAAAAAAAAAAACGGACTTTTGATTCGAAGTGATCAGTGCCAAGCCTGGAGACTTGAATGCCCTGCACATCTTTCAACTGATCCTTCAAAGCACGACAGTTGCCACCATACATCTCGTCACCCCAGGTCACCACCTGAGAGGCATACCAACAAGGGGAAAAAACACTTTTTTGTAGCTCACTTTCATGGACTTTCCTTCTCGCAAAATGTTGTCCTGGACAAATGATAATGTTCAAGGTTCATTCGTATCATTCGTCATGGTCCATATCTTTTGGAGTCCGCGCAAGACCAATCCATTAATAAGGTGGCAAACGTGGATTTTTCACAAAACTGACCAGAACAAAAATGGAACCAACGGCTACGCATGACTAGCAAATGACTCTGATTGTCAGATCAGCTGCGCGCCTCAACTTCGCTACCCTAATGGACGCCATAAACACAAAAACAAATCAAAAGCACATTCTAAATCTGAAAAATGTATGTCATGCCAATTGTGAAAAACAAAGGCCAATCGCGGCCAATCGGTAGACATTGATGGAAATGCCAAGTGTAAAACACGTACATCATTGTACATCAACAAATTTGTTCTCTGGCTGGATTATTATGCTCATTCACCGCGAAAATGACTGTGATCATATGGCCAAGGAGCCGACCCATCAGCCTTGATAGCAGCGAATGCACGCGACGAGGCTTGAATGTATTTGACATCGCGCAGCCTGGGGAGTGTGATGTAGGGTCGTTGGGTATAACATGGTGGTGCCCTACAGTTAACTAGTATGGTGCATCTGCCAAAAAAATAGGTTGACTCAGGTTTGTGGTGATTGTAATGCAGTTAATGAAGTTTATAAGCCAACTTGTAATTTGTAACATCTTAAAACTTGGGGATACCACCTTGTTGGACGCTGTGGGTGCCCTTTTGGGGTTGATGGTTTCAAACCTTACCATGAAAAAAAGGGTGCAGGAGTGATACAGGTGATGTTCAAGGATAGTGAAACATGATGAACCAACTAATTACTTGACCGAACAAGAGACACCAACTATTGGACCAAGGGTTCCCCAGAAGTGCCTGCGCATTTTTTGGGGTACAAAAAAACATGATCCTTGCCGCAGCCACCTAAACCTGCAATTGTGGATTTGAGCCGTTCTGAAACGCGTTACATCAAAACACTGACCCCAGAAATTGTGCCTAGTCTTTTCAATTCGCAATTATGAGGTGATCTGGGCAAAAGCGCATGCTGATTTGAATAGAACGGAAGTAGTACTTGCAGAGACGCAAGGTTTTCGGGCTCAGTATATAAATATTATATATATACATATATTGTGTATGGTAGTCTAAATGGGATGAGTTAGAGGTCACCAAATACGAACCTGCAAAAGAAAAGAACACGTATTATAACCACACAGGGACGTTAACATGTATGTCGGTGTATCGTTGAATTTATTACAAATCACCAGTGTCCATGGCTGCATATATCTACATATACGAATACAATGTAACCGTAATCCATCATCATCATCATCATCATTGCAGACTTTCCTTTATGGCCCAATGGCTGCGTCCAGAGATGGGTGGTACAAACATCATGTTGGATGATTCCCCCTAAGCATAGTCTACGACAAGTCACGGTGACGACTTTATAATTTCGCCAAACATGCACAAAAACCTGGGGTATTGCCATGATTAACTATAGCCTAACAGGCTATAATAGGTATGGCCATGGTTAACCATAGGCATTGCCATAGTTTTTATCACAGCCATTGACAGGGAGTAAGCGTGCCATTTAAAACAAGTGAAAGCATGGACTCAGAGCCTCAGTAACAAACATAAACTTAACTGATAACTCCGGCTAGGCACGCCTTTTGGGGCATCGGGACCGCAGCTTAAAAGAATATATATATATATTCAAAAAACACGCCTTTCTCCACCTACTGTAGACGAACTGTAAACCAACATCGTTTCATTGCAGTGCTAAAACTTCCCCACGGCTTTGCACACACACACACATATATATATATATCTATCTCATGATGTTTCATCATCAAAGGCAACAGCATCATCATCATCATCATCATCATCATCATTGTCAGCATGGTCATGTGTGTCGTTATTATGTTTCCTGTTGCTGCTCTCTACAATTGCTACTGCTATTTCCACTCTGTGAAAACTGCCATCATAAATAAATAAATAAATATAATTAAATATATATATATATATATATGTATAATTATAAATATATATATATATATATATATATATATATATATATATATATATACATACATACATACAACACACATATGTATATATACATATATATATATACAATTTATTTTACGTGTGTGTGTATGACGGTGATTGATGTTCGTATGCATGCTTATGTGCATGCAAAAGTAACTAAATAAACGTATACCGTATACGTATATAAATACATATAAATACATATACTGTATGTGGTGTGCTTAAAAAAAAGAAACATGTCACTGTTGGTTTACTGTTAAACTTTTGAACGGCACGGTGGCCCCAACCCTAAAACCACGGCATAACCAACCACTTTATTGTAATGATTACCTTTTGAAAAATATACTAGTATCAACATTGCATTATCATCATACCACTACCCTCTGGCAATCTAACAATTTGCCATGGACAATAGCAATGCTTTTTTGGGCCATATCATTTAGAAATGGGTCACCTACCCAGTAACCATAGATCCTTCAATATACTTCTGACTACCAGATGTACTACAAATATGTATATAATTTTCAATGTACTGATGGGGCCTTGGAAATAGATCCAAATACAATGAATATAACATTAATATATTTGAAATTCCTAGAAATATCTTGGATTTGTCCATCTAAACCATGATTTTCTCAGAGTTTCTCAGCGCTGGGCCGTTTTCGCTGTGTTCCAAGGCACTGGTTCTGCAAGGCCTGCGAGTTGCCGCCATCGCCGATGCGGCCCCAGGTGATGACCGAGCCATCCGAGCGCAGCGCTGCGAAGGCGTGGAGGGAACTCTGCAGTTGGTTCACCTGGACTATTATTATGTGTGTTCAATAGTTCTCATTTCCTAAATAATTATCTTTAGATTGTTTGAATTGTAATTATTATGGATTTTACCATGCTTTCCCGAATGGTCAATGGAGTTGTTTTTTAAAAGGAAATTTCCATGAATAACCAAAAATATAAGTATGTCATAGTTGTTATATTATTAGGTCTAGCTTGTCATTTGGGTCATAACTAACTATATAGACTACTTGATGGGTTGTTTAAGAGAACGTCTTAACCGGAAACCATCGTTTTCACCATCATATAAAGGGGTTGTCTGTAAATATTCCCTTAAACCAATCCGATGATATAGGTTATAGTTGTGAGCATAATTCCCTAGAACAACCAACAACTCAAACTAGGCAAGTGAAAAACAAGTTTTAATGGCTCTGTTGAGATCTCAATAATATTGAAACCTGAAAATCGATACATATATACATATATATATATGTGTGTGTGCGTGTTTTTTTATGTGTAGTACAAATGCGAGCCTGGCCTGTTTGTTACTTACATAGATGTGCGTAGTGTAAAACATGGAAGAAACTTATATCCAAATCAGATATGTATAATATGAGTTGAAACGTAGTTCATAGGGATAAATGTTAAAACATAAGTCATAGATTGAGATATGAAATGTTGGTAAGCTTATGTAAGTATATTGTATACTAGTAGTGCATCTTTTCTTTTAATACATGTTTACACCGTTGGCTAAGTTGATTTTAAATGTATCAGTTGATAACTCTTCGGTTTACGGTGGGCATACCTATACGTAGGTCACATGGTTTATACATGTAAGTGTTGACTTTTTGGGTTGCAAATGGGTTGTTGAATCATGCTTGAAGTATTGCATGTCGTCTAATCATGGGAAAAAAAAACGAAGAACATCCTTAAACAATATGAAAGTGTGTGCCAAAGAAAAACTTAGAGATGCCCCTCTAACAGTTCAAACAATCTGATAGTATTTGGTTAGAAGTTGATATGTATCGTAAGATACTTGTTGACAGGATGGGATTCAACAAAGTGGGTTTTACACCTGCAAGAAGGTGTGCTGTGGGGGACAACACTGCTGTTTGAGGTGATAGGGATCATGATCGCTTCAGTTCGTAATTACATTTACCCTCCTGCTATAAATTAACAGTTTGGCCCGTATTGGCAGGGTCTATGTTTATTAACTGAAGAGTAAGTAAATCTAAACCATGTTCTTCATCCGCGAACTTCAATCAATCACACATCTAGGGTTGCACCCATTATATATCAGAAAGGTGATTCAAGGCTGTAAAAACAATGGTTTCGCCAATGGTTTCTCCAACATGCATTGGGTTTGATCAGCCATCAGTTTGCCATGGCAGATTTATCAAGATTATGTGGTTCAATTCCCGTTCTTCGACATGGGTTATTAAACGGTTCTTATCAGTTGTTATCACCGTTCTGGTTGCTTTTCTATCATGTATATTTCGACCACTGCCAAAGTGTTTCAGTCATTTGCAGTTGTACTCCAGTAACTAGACATGGCTATCATGCACTATCTCTGCTTCAACATTGTAACAGAGGTGTTTCCAAACCTTGGGGTGCTGTACCCCTACTGTTTCCCGTTGGTCTCCTTATCCAAAAAAAAATGAAGACAACTTGGGGTAACCCATAATAGACCGCCCAGATCGACCAAGGAACATCCTTTAGTTCATCTTGCACAGAACTGCTGTCACCACCATCAATGGCATTGCCTTTTCAAAACACAGTTTGGTCCCCTCTGAAAACGACATTGAAAATGAGATGGGATATATAACCACCTCGATATGTTTATTGGCTGTGTCTGGCAATGCTTGAGGCCTAAAGCATTGACCTTTCTACTGGAAAATTATGATCAACAAACCAACCTTGGACTTAGGGGCCAAGGAACTGGTCGAGTATTCTTTTGGCTAGTGACGATAAGGACCTTGACAGGTCTCAATGCTTTGTTCACCACGACACTACATGATGGCCAGTGACGAAAGTAAGTCTAATTAACATGTATTAAACTATCAGAATGTCTAGATCCCAAAAATATGTGTCAGTTGTCTTCTTGGTGCAAGTCCTATGGCATGGATTCTGGTCCCAAATTCTAGGCCATCTTGTCATGCTTTCATCATAGACCTTCGGCTTGCTTCAACTGGTTCTGGCCAACTCTGCCTTCTGAAAAGTGTTGGCCACCCGCTGACAAATATTATATATCTCTATTTGTGTATTTATTCATTTATTTATTTAATTAAATATGTTTGCTGTTTTAATTGTGAATATGCAATATATTTACATGTGTATAACAATATATAAATATCAATCATTAGCAAACAGCAAACTAGTATTTAAGTCAGCTACTTCTCAAAAAACAACTAGACTCATCCACCTTCATCCCCTGCATCGCCAGGTTTCCCCATGTGGCCACCGTGCCATCTGAGCGCAGCAGCGCGAAGGCCAGCGCGGAGCTCTGCAGCTGCGCCTGCCGCACGTGCGCCGTCAAAGTGGCCCCTGAGGAGGGCAGGCGGCAGCTGCTGAGGGGTGCGCGGCCGTCAAGGATAACGCCGGACCTAGGTGTCATGGCGGGATGGGCAGGGGATGGGAATAGTCCTATGGTATTCCAAGATTGTGAGATTTTTTTAATCAGGTAGGAATTGGCTTAGTTGGTTGAGAAAAAATGGTTAACTATTTTTTTGGAAATGGAGCTGTATTGAAGTATAGTAATGTAGTTATGCAACAAACACAACTGGGGAGGCCCACCTTGTATAGAGAGAACATGTTGCTGGAAAGCCAGAAAAAGCTTCGATCAGTTCCAAGTGCTTCGATCATGTTTGGAATGGCTACTGCCGGTAAACATATTTTACTTTGAGTGTTCCCCCCCCCGGCACACTATTCTGCCATAGTTTCTGACATATAGCCCAGATAAGACCACAAAGCAACTCTTTACGCAAAATTATATATATATATAAATATTGTGCCATTCTAACTGGCATTCTTTCTAGCATATACCCTGACATACTCTGACATTCAATCTGACATTCTTTTTGGCATTCTATCTGACATTCTCTCTGGCAAGTGTCCGGGTCCAGGCGGTGGCCACAGCATCCGGAGCTGGCGATATGCAGTTTGGGCGTGGCCCACTGCATCCGGAGCTGGGAGGAAGACAGGAGTGATTTGGCGAGAAAGACAGAGGTCAAGGAGAAGGAGTGAGTGAGTTGCACCCTTGTTAAAATCTAGAGACCCTCACCTGGCAGGTGGGGAAAGAACACAATCATAAGCTTTGCCATTGCTATAACATCATCCACTTGATTGAAAACATGTCCACATAATGTGGAAACGCAAAGCAACGCACCCCAAATGGGATGCGGCTGTGTGGGTGTTGTTGGGGGCCGATGTGGATATTTTTGAAATGTCTATCATTTGATTGAAAGGCTTTGTTGATGCAAACCTGGGCATTATGGCATGGCGGGTTGGGTGAGAGGTTTGGATGGGCTAGTGATTTTGTAGTTAGTTTCCTTAAAACCTGAGACCCGCAAAACAATATGAACCGTACGTTGGTAAGTCTATCTCCAAAATTAGGTCAAGTTGTGGTAAATGTCCACAAGTATTTGCTTGCTGCGACGATCCAAATTACCACATGTCCATGTTAGGGGCTATATCTCAGTTTCCGCTTACCGTTGCTTCAGTTGCAATATGTAAAACCATGTAAAACAAGTCCTTATTAGTGGTTGCTGGTGATTCATAAGCCCTTGATGAACCCACACATTATTGGGGGAAGGGGGTTGATTGAATCCCCGTGATGAAACACCGCAGCTGCCAAGCAACTCAGTGACCAATCTCTCAAGACCTGGGCTGTTCCTATAGGGACAGTACCTAAGCCTACACCTCTACCACTACGGGGGAGCAACCTATCCTGCGGAGTATACTGAGACCACGGAAAGTTCCTGAAGGAATGGTTCAAGCCATGCGGCACCTAAAGGTGGGCTACAAAATATTCCCCTCCGGTGATCTACAGTAACATAGCTTGAGTAAAAATGATTTACCTACATGGGGGGTTTTCAAAAATGGGGGATCCCCAAAATGGATTGTTTACAAAGGAGAACCCCCATTTCGCCATGCTTTCCATGGGTCAGCTCAAGTCCTTCCTACAAGTGTTCGCGAAACCTTTTGCAAAACATGTGGCATTCCAAACTCACACACTTGAAACATCTTTCAACCATTCCTTTCACTCTTCCCAAGTTGCAATCACTGTCGCTAGGTCACCAAGTTCCAACACCAGCACCTTCAAGGGAAAATTTCCCCTCCGCAACCACCACCACAACCAGCCCAGTGATTATCCACCACCGCAGCCAAGGCGACCCACTTTCAAACTTAACTGTGCCTGAAGCCGCAGCTCATCAACCTGAGCCGTGGCCACGGGCTAACTGCCTGATGGGGTGCTCGGTTCAAATGCCTGTGCACAGATTAGATTAGAGTAGATTTAGATTAGGTTAGATTAGGTTAGGTTAGATTAGATGGATGGATGGATGGATGGACGGACGGACAGACAAACAAACAGATAGATAGATAGTTCGATCGATCGATCGATAGATAGATAATAGATAGATAGAGAGTCCATACATAGAAAGAGAGAGAATGTATATCGACAGGGTGACATAGGGCGAGATTAGAGAGGTTCAATACTTTGATAACGGGGTTGGTTGTTCCTAGGGGGGGTCCAGCCCCTGAAATAGTAGACCCCAGTGGCTGTTTTCCAGAGGGGCCTGACCCCCCCATACCCCTTTTGAGCATTTCTGAATGGATAAAGTCTAGGGGCCCAAGTCTAGCATTCGTAAACCAAACATTTTTGCTAACACTCAACTTGGACAAGGGAACCAATACTTTGGAGCATTTTGGACGTTCAAAAATGA